>Ga0208694_1001687_pt1 | contig 25746 bp, 22 predicted proteins | sample AD_UKC078_MetaG_FD_184442 | JGI IMG/M metagenome (GOLD analysis project Ga0208694, IMG submission 184442) | Active sludge microbial communities of municipal wastewater-treating anaerobic digesters from USA - AD_UKC078_MetaG (SPAdes) (version 2) | ecosystem: Engineered > Bioreactor > Anaerobic >...
TATAGCAACACTTAAGCATGTTAAATATGCAACTATAAGACTAATTATAAAAAAGCTAAAAATATAGCTATGTGCATTTTTTATTTGTTTGAAAAGCAGTAAATATAATAGGAAACACAAGTATAGAAAGTGCCAATTCAACCTGAATTCTACCGTCTCTCAAGTGTTCAGTATTAATTAATCCTAATAAAAAAAATAAATAAGGCGAAATCAAAATATAAAAAACAGGTGTTTTTAGCATTTTTTTTAAATTGGGATAATTTTCTTTTTTCAAGATTGCAATTAAAAGTAATAATACAATAAAAATTGAAGCGACTTTAACGTTCAGAGGCATTAAAAACGCTATAAAGCATAATGAAAATAACTCAATTTTATCTAAGTATTGTTTCATGAAGCAAAACTAATAATTTTAAAAATAAAAATTAAGAAACAACTAAACTTATTTCTGTGAATTAATTTAGAAAATTAAAAAAACAGAAAAGTTTAATAAAATATTTTATAATTCAATAAAATGTTATATTTTTGCAACTCGAAAAATTTTAAAAAATTTATTAATTAGAAAATTGTAAGAATTATGATTAATCAGTACGAAACCGTTTTCATTGCAACTCCCGTTTTGTCTGAAGCACAGATGAAGGAAGCGGTTAACAAATTTAGAAGAATTATTACCGACAACAACGGTGAATTAATTCATGAAGAAGATTGGGGCTTAAAAAAGCTTGCTTACCCAATCAAGAAAAAATCAACAGGTTTTTACTACTTGTTTGAATTTAGATCTGAAGGCGAATTTATCAACAAACTTGAAACAGAGTTTAGACGTGATGAAAGAATTATGCGTTTTTTAACCTTTAAAATGGACAAACACGCTATTGCCTATAGTGAGAAAAAAAGAAAAATGAACAGCAAAACTGCTGAAAACAAAAACGAACAAAATCAAAAGGAGGCGTAATTATGGCACAAAATGATATTAGATATTTGACACCACTAGCAGTTGAAGTTAAAAAGAAAAAATACTGCCGTTTTTTAAGAAATCGCATAAAATATGTAGATTATAAAGATCCACAATTTTTGAAAAGATTTTTAAACGAACAAGGAAAAATTTTACCACGTAGAATAACTGGAACATCATTAAAATATCAACGTAAAGTTGCACAGTCTGTTAAAAGAGCAAGACATTTAGCATTACTACCTTACGTTACAGATATGATGAAATAAAATTTGGAGGACAAGAAATGGAAATTATATTAAAACAAGACGTTGAAAATCTAGGACATAAAGACGAAATAGTTAATGTAAAACCTGGATATGCCAGAAATTATCTTATACCTCAAGGTTATGCAATTATGGCTACCGCTTCTGCTAAAAAAGTTCATGAAGAAAACATGAAACAAAAAGCACATAAAGAAGCTAAACTTCGCGAAGATGCTGAAGCTGTTGCAGAAAAAATGAACGGTTTATCATTAAGAATTGGAACAAAAACCAGCTCTACTGGCAAAATTTTTGGGTCAATCAACACTGTTATGATTGCCGAAGCTCTTGAAAAAGAAGGCTTTAACATTGAACGTAAAAACATAACTCTTAAAGGCGAAGCCATTAAAGAAGTTGGAAATTACGAAGCTAATGTAAAAATTTACAAAAACATTAAAGTTGTTGTTCCTTTTGAAGTTTACTCAGAAGAATAAAAAAATAATGTGTCTATAAAAAAAGGCGAAACAACAAAAAAGTTTCGCCTTTTTTTTGTTTGATTATATATTATGATTACTCTTTTACAAATCTTTGAACCCCAGTTTCACCATTTTCTGCTGATAAGATAATTATATAAGTTCCTGAAACTAATTCCGAAATATTTATTTCACTATTTGGGAAAGCTAAATCTGTGAGTACAAGTCTTCCATTTATATCAAAAATTTTCAAAATAGCTTTTTCAACATTACAATTTATGTTTAATACTTCTTTTGCAGGATTTGGGAAAACTCTAAATTCGATATTCTGAATTTGTACATTTTCAAGCATTGTAATATCATTTGGATAAATGCTTGTTTCGGTAACAATAAAGTTAACATTATAAATTTGGTCGCTAGTAGTTTGCGTTTCAAATGCTATATAATTTTGACATGAAAGATTGGTTACAAAAGCCTGTATATTAGCATTGTCTGGAATATTATCAAAGTAATATTGACCATTATCACTAGTAACGCTTACTCCAATAATTTCATTTATGTCACTATTTTTTAGTATAACAACCATATCTTCAATTGGATTTAAACCCTTACTGTTGTTACTACTAGCTCCGACAATACCTTGCATTGTGTTTGAACCTTGACTTTCTGTTAATAAAACATGATGCAAGCTAGCAAAAAACACTGTTCCTTCTTCTATTGGAATACTTATAGCGTCTTCATGCACAACAGCATCTTGATAGTAAACATGTTCAGCTACGTTATAATTTTCAGGATATTGAACAAATGAACCTAAATAATAATCGCCGGATACTAAACCCGCAAACACAGCTTGTCCATTAGCGTCTAATAATTGCTGGTCCATTAAAACTATAACTTCGTTTTCTGTAATATCTATTTCTGTTTTATATAATTTAACGTTGACATGCTCAGCCGGGAAATTACTTGCAGGCGTACCAAAAGTTACATTGGCAACTATTTGTCCTAAGTTACCACTTACTTGGCTTGTAAAATTAGCAATTCCTTGTACTAAATAACAATTATATTGATTACGACTTAGCACTTCATAGCTTCCAGCTGGGAAAAAACCACCTAAACTTAACATAGAACCAGTTCCATTAATTAGACCTGTATATGGTTCTCCTCCTAAAGTAGCACAATATTTTGTTCCAACTTCACTAGTTTCTAATATTATACTACCGCTTGTACCTGCTTGTAAAATTCCGTCTTCTGGATTTTGTAAAATCACAACTTGTTCAGGATATGGAGCAAGTGTTACTTCAAGCTGCTCAATATTATCACAACCAGTATAAGGTGATGTAACAGTATGATAATATGTTCCTGCTTCAGTTATCTCAGTTCCATAAAAATCATATACATCACCTTCACAAAGATTGTGGTTAGTTAGCGTAGTATCAACTGACCAAACATAAAACATAATACTATCTCTATTTACACAAGAATGGATATCTGTACCAAAAACAGTAATTATAGTAGATTCGTAAAGAGTAACTGTAATCTCATTGCCAGTTTCTTCAGTTGACCATAAATAAGTTTCTGCTCCATCAGCAGTAAGTGTAAATGAAGTTCCAGGACAAACATACTCATTATAATCATAATCTGGGGTAGTCACACTAACTCCAGGCATAGGATATATGGTAATAGTTTTTGTAATATCGTCTGTATAATATCCAGTAGAAACAATTAAACTTACTTGATAATCGGTTGGAACAGCAAAAAATGGACTAAAAACATAAGAAAAAGTTGGTGATCCCTCGCTTACTACATTCCCATTAACTTTCCATACGTAACTGCTTCCGGCAGGATTGTTTGCTGCTGTAAAAAAACAGTATCACGATAACACTGATTTCCAGTCCATGTAAAATCCGCTACAGGAAGCTCAACGCCTTCTGGTAAGACTTCTATTTCCAAAGACGTATCTGTATATTGTGTAACAGGCTCTTGTGTACCTTCATTATTGACAAAAAGGGTAATTGCTAATGATAAAACATAAGTTCCAGGTGTTGTAGGCGTTCCTTTTAATTGAACGCAATAACAAGTAAGAGGATTAGTTACATCAAACATTTCTTGACTTTTACACCAAGTTATTCCTTCGGGTAAATTATTAATTGCATCTATTCGCATAGATGAGAATGGATAATAAGGAGAACCTTCAGGTGGAACAACAGTTACGTTTTCTTCATAATAAGAATTTGCTATCGCAAATGCAAGCTCTTCAGGACATATACTTCCGTTTTGATTGTAATTCGCAAGACAAGATTGGTCTGGAGTACAAGGAGGGTCGCAAATTTGAGCATTTAAAGAAAAAGAAAACACCAAAATTGAAAAAGTAAAAATTAGACGTTTCATAAGCTTATATATTTTAATAGTTAAATCATTACCTCTTTACACCAATTCGTTGACAATCAGCCAATCTCGCAACTTGAGCTATAAACATTTAATTCCAACGCTTAAAAATCCCCTTTATAACTCTCTACAAATATACAACTTTTTTTAATAATAGAGTAATTATTTTGAAAAAAATTATAATGAAAAACATTTTATGTGCTCTTACTTTGTAAACTCAAACTAAAAGTTGGACTACCAAAAAACTGCATAAAAAAAATGGCTACCCAAATTGATAGCCATTTTCTATATTTGCAAACTATAACCTAATACTTAATCAACTTTATCACATCAACTTTTTCGTTTCCATAAACTTTTATGTAATAAGTTCCACTTGCAAATTCTGAAATTTCTAACTCATTATTCAATTCTGTGATTTTAAAACTTCTAATTAGTTTTCCATCATTAGAATATATTTCGCAAGTATTATAAAGTTCTACTTCTGGAATTAACATATTAAACTTATCAACACAAGGATTTGGGAAAATTTCAATCTCATTTGTATTGTTTACAAGCATAATATCAGAAATAAGTGCGAACTCAACTTCTATGCTAGCATCTTCAGTAACATTAGAGAATAAGTAACTTTCAGGTGCTCCTTGATTTTCGCCGTTAACATAAACAGATTTTATATAATATTCTTCATTTGCAGAAATAACAAAAAGCTGATTTGCACCACAGTCAACTTCAACTTCTCCAGAAGGAGTAATACTTCCGCCCTCGTTTGCACTAGCTGTGATTACAATATTTTTTTCTGTAAAACTTGCAAATATTTCTAAATCTGATTGCACATTTTCATAAACAAAAGTATTACCCTCAACAGTTTGTACGTTACTATTTATTGTTAATTCATCTAATTCATAACATTCGTCTGGTAAAATATTTATAGTTAAATCATCACCACAACCTATACTAGAAGCATGCGTAATACTGCCTCCTGCACTTGTACTTGAGTTAACAGTATAAGTTATTTGATTAAATGTAGCAGAAATAGTATGATTTGAATCTACATTTGTAAATGTATAAGTACTTACAGCTCCAACAGAGATTCCATCAACAATAACGTCTGCCAGTACATAACAGTCATCAGGTGTTATTGTAAATGTTTTATCATTTCCTTCAATTACTGCTACACTTCCTGCTGGGCTTATGCTTCCACCATTTGAAGCTGATGCTGTAATTGTATAGTTATTTAATACAACAACAGTCGCACATGCTGTATTAGTACATTCTACACCATCATAAACAGTAGCAACGCAATATTCGTAAGAACCACCGCTAAGTCCTGATTGTGTATATGTTAAATCTGTAACTGTTGTCTGTAAGTTTCCATCTCTGTAAATTTTATATCCTGTAACATTGCCTGAAGCTGATGCAGTCCAAGTAAGAGTAACAGAACCTGCTTCACTTGTTGCTTCTAAATTGCTTACAGCCAAACAACTATAGTTAAATGTTGCAGAAATTGTATGGTCTGAATTTACATTATTAAAAGTATAAGTACTTACAACTCCAACAGAAATTCCATCAACTAAAACATCAGCAATAGAGTAATTGGTGTTTGGTGTAATAGTAAAAGTTTTATTTGTTCCTTCATTTACTACTACACTTCCAGATGGATTTATGCTTCCTCCTTCACCTGCTGATGCAGTAATTGTATAAGTATTTATAACAGTTCCTATATTTGCACAAGCTTGTGATGAAACACAATCATCAGCATAAATTGCCTCAACACAATATTGATGTGAACCGCTAGTTGCTTCTGTATATGAAAAATCTGTAGTTGTGCTTGTACCTATTAATGTATTATCGCAATAAATATTATAAGCAACTGGTGCTTCAGTTGGCATTGAACCATCACCAATATAAATATCATCAACACAGAAATAATATTGATTACTTGAATTACAATTTATAGCAACATATTTTGCATCTGCAGGGACATTATAAGAATATTCTGTCCATTCAAAAGGAGCTGAGTTTACGGTTTCTAACACATTAGTAAACGCCGCTGCTGTATTTGTAGTTGTTGAATAAGCAACTCTAAATGATTCTGCATATTGTGTTTTATGTCCACTACGAGCAAAGAACTTAAATGTAAAAGATTCATCAAAATTCAATTCTGGGCTAATAATCCAATCATTTGTTTGCACACCATTTGCACTTGCATTAAAACATGCAAAAAACTGATCTCCCGAATATGCTGTAAATGGTGTGCCTTCAGTAGTTTGAGTTAGTGGAGTTCCATTAGTTTTATGTGTAACTAAATTTGGATCAAAAACTATTGTAGCCATTTTTGAACTTTGGTTTTGGAAATTATAATTCGCAATGGAGTAAGTTGTTTGGTTATCGCCATCTATAAAAGTCCATGGAACTGAACCTGCACTATTTATTGTAAAAGCAGTATGCGATTCTATATCATCAAAAATGGCATTTGAACCCAAAGGAGCTGTCCATGTTAAGTTATGAACTGTTGGGTTTTGCTCGTCAACATTTAAGTTAGTAGGAGCTTCACAACTAGTGCTTGTTCCATCATTTACAAAAACGTTTACACATTCTTGAGCATAACACTCTGTTCCATCATAAACTGCTGCAACACAATAGTTATAATATCCTGTAGAAACGCTAGATTGAGTATAAGTTAAACCAGTAACTGTTGTTTGCAAATCTCCATTTCTATAAATTTTATATCCTGTAACATTTCCTTCGGTTGGTGCTGTCCAAGTAAGAGTAACAGAACCTGTTGAAGTGGCTACACTCAAATTTGTAACTGGAAAACATGGGTCAGCATCTATAACTTGTACATTTTGATAAATTGTAGTAGAATTAAAAGCTGTTGCAACTAACAAAGCTTCTCCTGCAACAAGACTATGATTAATTGTATATTGTCCCGAACTATTTGTTAATGTTGAGTAATAATTGTCATTTGCCGAAATACAAATCATTACATTTTCAGCAGGCGTTCCATTGATTTTAGCGATTCCTGTAAAAGGCACTCCTACTTCTGGAGCCATATTTGTTAATGTAAGAGTTTCGGGTTGTTTTGTTCTTAATTGTAGTGAGGCATCACCAAAAGTTGTCCAGGTTTTAATAGTTTCCAGATCGTCACTACCAGAACTTTCTTTTAACATTAAAACAGAAGAATTTACAACAATTGATCCCCAATGTGTGCGTTGTTCTGATGTATTTATTCCAGTAGTTTGCGAAATTCCATCTGTATCATAATTAAAACCTCCAGTCAAAATATCATAAAAATAATCTTGACCTCTTTGTGGTGGTTGCCATGGCTGATTTATTGTTGACATTAAGGTAACAACTGCTCCCCCATTTGCTTTTCTCAACCAAGTTTCTGCAAAGCAATCTGCATCTTTATGGAAAGTACCATTAATACAAGCTACGGAAACAATAAATGGAAGTTTATCTCCATTTGTTAAATTATTAATATGTGAATTACTAAATCCAGTAGTTACAAAAGAGTCATCATAACCATGTCCACAATATGCTATTGTTGATGCACCTGAATTAACATGTCCAAACAAAGTATTAGCCGAAGCTCCTGGATCATAATTTTGCTTGTGTGTATTATATGTAAATGGCTCCAAACGTTGAGTATAAATCCTTTGGACATGCACATAGTCTCTTTCATTATCATCTCCAGAACCATCAGCACCCTCATCTGAAGCTACTCCTATAAAAGTTTCACGCCAGTTAGCATCACTATTAGGATTTTTCTCATAATTAATTGCTTTATTTATTTGTACTAATAAATCACTAGTACTTGCGCAAGAAAACCTTCCAACAGATATATCTATGTAATTATCACTACCAGAAACAGCTCCCATAAAAGGATCGCAAGGAGCTGGTGGTTCAAAATATCCAGCACTAATAGTTGGCGATTTAATATCTGCCCAATCACCAGCCAACTGAACATACATCAAATTTGGATTGTTATTATATGCAGTAGAAATTGTACTTGCAACATTAGTTCCTTGACTTACAATTGTTTCAGTAACATTATAACCCATTTCTTTTTTCCATTGAATATAAGTATCCATGGTAGCTGAATAAGCAGAAGTGGTAATTACTAAAATATCACCATAATCAGCAGAAGTAAGATTTGCAGAAACTTTAGCTTTATTATCATAATTCAAAAATATATCTTTATAAATTTCTTCAACCTCACGTATATAGCTTGCTCTTTCTTTTAAAAATGGATTTGTAGGCTCGTTATTATTCTCAACCAATTCAACTTTAATATTATTATAAAACCTTAAAGTTTGGCTAACAGCATTATATTGAAATGGAAATACTCTAACTGTTGTTCCTCTTACTTCTCTAAAAATAAATGGATCTTCCATTACAACATTTTCACTTGGATAAAATTCATCTATAATAGACTCTGGTGCAATCACATAAGGGATTTGCGATGGGTCTTGATTACGATAAATCACTCCTCGTGAAGGTAAGAGCGGATAATCCAATGGAATATCAACATAATTTGTGTAAGTAATATTCAAATCAACATCTTTTTGAGCCGGCAAGGCAATAGAAGCACTAATAAAAGGTAATTCTGCCCAACCTTGCTTTTGTGAAGATACACTTACACCCATATCGATTTTTGTAAAAATATTACCGTCAATATTTACTTCGTTTAAATCAAAATCTTGTACGGTAAATGTAATTTCATAAACATCTGACGCTTTCTGATTGAAACTTGCATCATAAGATTTTTGAGAAAATAAAAGAAATGAACTCAAAAACAATACAACAAATAAATAAATTTTTTTCATAATATAGAATTTAAAAGTTTGACAACAATTAATAACATAATCAATTTATCAGATTTCACATGACACAAAGTTAACTAATTATTGTAAAACACCCCATTTTTATTTGATTATTTTACTAACACCCATTTAAAAACGACAAAACAACAATTTTAAAACAAATTAGTTATATATTTGAAAATATTATTTTTTGCACATGATAAAATTTGAAAAATTCACTTTGAACAATGGATTAAGAGTAATAGTCCACAAAGACGACACAACACCTTTAGTTGCTTTCAATCTTTTATACGATGTTGGTGCTAAAGATGAAAATCCAAATCAAACTGGTTTTGCTCACTTGTTTGAACATTTGATGTTTGGAGGTTCTATAAATGTTAAAAACTATGACAAAGTTTTACAAAAGGCAAGTGGAGAAAACAATGCTTTTACAAATAATGATTACACAAATTATTATATAACTCTTCCTAAACAAAATCTTGAAACTGCTTTTTATTTAGAATCGGATAGAATGTTGAGTTTGGCATTTTCGCAAAATAGTCTTGATGTTCAAAAAAATGTTGTTTGTGAAGAATTTAAACAAAGATATTTAAATCAACCTTATGGATATGCTCTTGCTGAAATTAGAAGTTTAGCTTATAAAAAACATCCATATCAATGGCAAACTATTGGAAAAGAATTAAGCCATATAACAAATGCAAGTTTAGACGATGTGAAAAGTTTTTTCTATAAATTTTATGCACCTAATAATGCGATATTATCTATTGCCGGAGATGTAAAATTAATAGAAATTCAAAAGCTTTGCGAAAAATGGTTTGGAGATATTCCAAAAAGAAATGTGCCAAAGCGGAACTTGCCACAAGAGCCAGTACAAAAAGAAAAAAGAAGCAAAGAAATAATTAAAGATGTTCCTTCAAATGCTTTATATATGGCATATCACACTGGTGGAAGAAGAGATGACGACTATCATGCAACTGATTTAATTTCAGATTTATTGGCGAATGGACCTTCTTCGCTTTTTAACAAAATTCTTATTAAAGAAAAAAAACTTTTTCCACAAATTGACGCATATATTCAAGGTAGTATAGACCCAGGATTATTAAATATAAATGCCAGACTTTTTGACACTATAAGTTATGAGGTTGCAGAAAATGCTATTAAAACAGAAATTAATAAAATTACTAATGGCGATTTTAGTGAAAAAGAACTTACAAAAGTTAAAAACAAATCTATTTCAAACATGCTTTTTTCTAATATAGGAATTTTAGACATTGCTATGGAATTAGCATATTTCGAGCTTCTTGGAAATGCTGAATTAATCAATTCGATTGAAGACAAAATTATGGAAGTGTCAAAATCTGATATTATAAAAACCGCTCAAAAAATTTTCAAAGAAGAAAATCTATCTTGCTTGTATTACAAATCTAAAAACTTAATTTAATGCTAAATAGAAATATACCACCACGTACAAAAAAAATAAAAACAATAAACTTTTGTTCCCCTGAGAAGCACAGCTTTCAAAATGGAATTAACACTTATGTTTTTAGTTCGGAAACAGCTCCAGTAATAAAATTTGATGTGATTTTTAAATCAGGAATTGAAAATGCTGAAAAAAAACTTGAACCCACTTTTGCCAACTCACTGCTAAAAGAAGCTCCACAAGGAATGACTAGCAACGAAACAGCAGATTTATTTGATTACTATGGTGCTTTTATTCAAAATTTTGTTTCTAACAATACATCTGGTTTACGACTATTTGTTCCTCAAAGGTTTTTTGCAAAGGTTTTACCTGTTTTCGCTGACTTAATACAAAACCCAGCTTTTATAGAAGAAGATTTTTTAATTTTAAAAGAAAAAAGTAAAGAATCTATAAAAGTCAATTTAACAAAAACAAAATACATAGCCGCTAAAGGTATAAACAATCAACTTTTTGGAGATTTGCACCCCAGAGGCTGGCTTGTTAAGCCCGAAGATGTTGACTCCATAAATTTAGAAAATGTTAAAAATTTTTCTAATACAAATTTCTCATCTAAAAATTGCTTTATTATTGCTTCTGGAAGTGTTAATACAGAAACAATTAAACTAATTGAAAAACATTTCTCAAAAGAATTTGGCAATACAAAACTTGCTAAAAACCCAACTAACAAGAGGATTTTTTCAGAAAAAGAAATTTTCAAACATTACGAAATGCCAAATGCTGTTCAATCAAGTATTTATCTAGCAAAAAACCTTGGCAAACTAAGAGATGAAGAAATTGTTGATGTCGGAATTTTAAACACAGTACTTGGTGGATATTTTGGTTCAAGATTGATGAAAAACATAAGAGAAGACAAAGGCTACACTTATGGAATTTGCTCATTTTTAACAGATTATGACGATTGTACTGTTTTAAAAATAAGTAGCGAGCTTGCAACAAAATATGTTAAAAAAACAATAAAAGAAATTTTTAAAGAAATTGAAAAACTAACAACAAAACCAATTTCTAATTCAGAATTAAATTTAGTAAAAAATTATAGCTGTGGAGAAATTCTCTCATCAATAGATGGAGTGTTTCAAAACTCCATGATTTGGGAAAAAATTATTAGCTCACAACGCCAAGCAAATTTAATTAATTTACAGTTCGAAAGATTACAAAATATCACTAGCAATGAACTAAAGCAAATTGCTCAAAAGTACTTTAACAAAGAAGAATTTTCCACTGCTATTGCAGGAAGTTGAACACTTTTAACTTTTAACTGATTAGGTCTTTTGTGGTTTAAAACTAATTCATGCGAGTAGAGTGAGCTTGCGAACTCTGCGAAGCAAAAGACGCGCCAGCCTCTTTCGACTTTTAACTTTTAACTTTTAACTGAAGTAAGTATTTATACTAAGTTTTAAAGGTATTTTTACCAACAAAAACAAGTATTTTTAGTCTATTTATTGTTTTTTGCACTTATTTATTTTGTAAAAAAATAAAAATGACAGATTACTACAAGTTACTTTTGCAAGATGTTAGGTTTAAAGAAGGTCTTACTGCCTGCATGAATTGTGGAGTTTGTACAGCTATTTGTCCAGCTGCCGAATTTTACAAATATGACCCTCGCCAACTTTGTAGCATTGTTCAAACTCGCGACAATGAAAAAATTGAAGAACTTTTAAAAAGCGAAACAATTTGGTATTGTGGTCAATGTATGTCATGCAAAGCAAGATGTCCACGGGGAAATGCACCTGCTTTAGTAATTTCTGTACTTAGAAAACTTTCTCAAGAATTAGGTTTTTTTGTCGAAAGCGAAAAAGGACGACAACAATTTGCCTTAAAAAGAACTGTTGGAGATAATATTTTAAATATGGGCTATTGTGTTCATGTTGACACCGTGCATCCTAAACTTCACCCCGAACAAGGTCCTGTTTGGAAATGGTATTTTGAAAACGCCGAAGAACTTGCCGACAGAATGGGAGGAAATTATAATAAATATGGTCCTGGGGCATTGAGAATTATCGACGAAAAAAATTTAGACGAAGTAAGAAAAATATTTGAAGTTACTGGAGGCAAAAAATTGAATAATCATATAGAAGAATTCTCAAAAGAACAAGCAAAATCAACAAACACCTCATTCGAAAACGAAGGAATAAATAATGAATACTTTTTTCAGACTTATATTAAAAATTCTGAAAATCATCAAAAATAAAGCAAATGACAAAAACCAAACATTATTGGAATAATTATCAAAAAGAAATTGCTGAAGACAATTACTTCTACGAAAGAAGTTGCATTCGTCAATCTTTTTTTCCTGGCTCTGAAACCACTTTTTTAAAAATTTTAAGAGAAGAACTTGGCAAAACAATTATTGACGACCCAAATCAACATACTTGCACTGGCATTGGCTACCATTCCGATGTTGTTCCATTTGATACAACTATGACAATTTGCGCTCGCCTTTTTTCTTTAATGAAAGATGCTGACTTAAAAAACTATGTTCCGTCTTGCGTTACTTCATTTGGCGTTTTTACCGAAGTTATTGAAACATGGCAAAATTCACCAGAAGAACTTGAAAAAACTAGAAATTTTTTAAGACAAGCTACAGGCAGAGAGTTCGACATTCCTGAAAATATAGTTCATCCTTCTGATATTATTTACAAATACAGAAAAGAGTTAAAAAGTAAAATGAAATATCAGTTAGTTAATCACAAAACCGGCGAACCTCTAAAGGCTGTCGAACATATTGGTTGTCATTATGGTAAAATTTTTAGCAAACATGCAATTGGTGGTGCTGAATTTCCTCAAGTTTTAGCAGGAATGATTGAAGAATGGGGAGGCGAAGTAATTGACTATCCCGAAAGAAGACATTGCTGCGGATTTGGATTTAGACAATACTTAGTTATGGCAAACAGAGGCTATTCAGTTGCAAATACAAAAAAGAAATTTGAGTCTATGCAAGCTTATAAACCCGATTTTATTCTAACTAATTGTCCAGGTTGCACAATGTTTATGGACCGCTGGCAATACACTATTGCCGAAATGGAAGGCATAACTTATGATGACGAACACATGGGAATTCCTGTACTAACTTATGAAGAACTTGCAGGACTTCTTTTAGGCTATAATCCTTGGGATTTAGGATTGCAATTACACCAAGTGCAAGCTGAAAGCCTTTTAAATAAAATCGGAATTGAATACGACCCTAAAGATAAGTTTGTTGGTAAATCCGGCACTTTCTTAGGAGAACCAGAAAAACCTAAAAACCTTATTGTTGATTATGAAAAATAAATCTGTTATCGTAATAGGCGCAGGTGTTGCAGGAATCGAAGCAGCAAGCAATATCGCAGAACAAGGATATAATGTAACATTAATTGAAAAAACAGATATTCTAGGCGGAAATTTAACTAATTATGCCAAATTATTTCCCAACTTTGCTGATGCTGATGAAGTTAAAAACAATTTAATCAATAATTTAAGCACAAAAAAAGTTGATATTCTCAAAAATAATGACATCACAAAATTGTTTTTCGAAAATGATAAATGGCACGCCGTAAATTCACAAAATCAAACTTATTCGGCTGATGCTGCACTACTTACAACAGGCTTTACTGTTTTTGATGCAAAACGAAAAGAAGAATTAGGATACGGCATTTACGATAATGTAATAACATCTTTAGAGTTTGAAAGCATGTACAAAACTGGAAAAATTACTACTAAACAAGGCAATATTCCTAAACGAATTGCTTTTTTAAATTGTGTTGGCAGTAGAGACGAAAAAGTTGGAAATCACTATTGCTCAAGAGTTTGTTGCATAAATGCTGTTAAACAAGCTACAGAGTTTAAAACACTCTATCCAGAATCTGAAGCTTATTGTTTTTATATGGACATAAGAATGGCAGGACAGTTTTACGAAGAATTATATCGCAAATCTCAAGAAAAACACAACGTCATTTATATAAGAGGAAGAATTTCTGAAGCAGCTGCAACCATTGACAATAGAATACAAATAAAAACTGAAGACACTCTAACTGGATTGCCTTTAAAAATGACTGTTGACTTACTTGTATTAATGGTTGGAATGGAAGCCTCTGAAGCAACTAGTAATTTAAGTAAGCAAAACGAAATAAATGGAGAATATGGTTTTGCAAAAAGTTTAGGATTGCATGGTAATGATAACAAAACAACTAAAAATGGATTATTCCTAGCAGGAACATGCAAAAGACCCCTAAACATTCCAGAAGCCATTGCTGATGCAAGAGCTGCTGCACTTCAAATAACACAATATCTTAATAATTTACAATGAAAAACTGGGGATTTAAAATAGCAAAACCACGTATTATTGACCTTGACACGGCTAATACTAAAGCATTTGAAGAGCTTTGCGAAAAAGTCCCTTCGGCAAAAAGATGTATTATGTGTGGAGCTTGTACTGCAACTTGCTCAGTAGCTAACCACACTAGCTTTAATTTTCGCAAATGCAACATAATGTTTAGAAGAGGACAATTTGAAGGACTAGCCGAAGAATTAGATAAGTGTATGCTTTGCGGAAAATGCAAATTAGTTTGTCCAAGAGCAGTAAACACTAGAGCTTTTATTTATAATATGAGAATTTTTCTTAACGATTTGAATTATAAAAATATTAAAGAATGAATTATTCCAATTTCATATTACCATTTAGCATTGGAGCATTAATATTATTTGTAATAATAATTGTTAAATTTGTAAAATGGTTTAAACTTCTTGACCGTAAACAAAAATTCTTTATAAAACGAAATATTTTTACCACTAAAACAATTTCAGCAACTATTGAAGTTTTTCGTGAAGCTCTAATTCATAGAAATATTTACAAAAAGAACCCTCTTTTAGGATATATGCACATGAGTCTTGCTTTTGGCTGGTTTTTATTAATTGTAGTTGGTAAAATTGAAGCTTCGGTTTATTCTGGTACATTTTTTGAAGAACCTTGGCTTGCTATTTTCTTTAAATATTTTGCACGCGAACAACATAACTTTTGGGGAGCTAAGTTTTTTACATTCGCAATGGACTTTCTACTATTAGTAGTGCTTAGCGGATTAGCTCTTGCAATAATTAAAAGATTTAGATCAAAAATATTAGGACTAAAAAAAGCAACAAAACATATAGTTTACGATAAAATAGCATTAAGTGCATTGTGGCTAATTTTCCCACTAAGATTATTAGCAGAAAGTTCAACAGCTGCACTAGTACAAAACGGAGGTTTTCTCACTGGAGGATTAGGAAGTTTATTTCCACAACAATTTGCTCAGGCAATAGAATTACCTCTATGGTGGGCATATTCAATATCATTATTTGTGTTTTTTGTGAGTTTACCATTTTCGCGATATATGCACATACCAACAGAAGTAGCTTTAATATTTTTAAGAAAATGGGGAGCAACAGAAGGAGAACAATATTCTGGATTAACAAATTTTGAAATTAATTCATGCTCAAGATGTGGAATTTGTATTGACGCATGCCAGTTAAATTTTTCGGCTAATATAAATAATGTTCAATCTGTATATTTTATAAGAGACACTAGATACAATAAAATCAGCGACCTAGTAGCCAACAACTGCTTAATGTGTGGCAGATGTACCGAAACATGTCCTGTTGGACTTGAACTCACACAAATACGCCAACAATTAAGGACAAAAACAGAAGTCCCAGGAAAGCACTATTATGATTATTGTAAAGTTGAACCAACAAAAAATAAAACTGACGTAATATATTTTGCAGGTTGCATGACACACCTAACACCAAGTATTATTCTTGCTATGAAAAATATTTTTTCAGCAGCAAATGAAAAAGTGTGGTTTATGGACGAAGAACAAGGAATATGTTGTGGTCGCCCACTGCGTCAACAAGGATTTGTACAACAATCTAAAGACTTAGTTAGCAAAAACACAAAATTAATTTCTTCGTCAGGAGCAAAATTGCTTGTGTCTTCTTGTCCTATTTGTTGCAAATCGTTTAAAGAAGAATATGCCTTAGATATCGAAATCATGCATCATAGCGAGTATATTAAAATGCTAATTGATGAAAAGAGAATTAAACTAAACAAATCAGAACTTAATATAGTTTTTCACGATCCTTGCGAACTAGGACGAGGCTTAAATATTTATAAACAACCGCGACAAGTTTTAAGTAAAGTTGGTAAACTTATAAACACAGAGTTCGATGAAGAAAACTCGCTTTGTTGTGGTGGAAGTTTAGCGAATACTATTATTGAACTCAATTCTCAATTAAAAATTAAAAATGATGCCTTGCAAATATTAACAAAAGATAAACCTGATGTTCTTGCAACAGCATGTCCATTGTGCAAAAAGACCTTTACTCATAGTTACAAAGGAAAAGTAATGGATATTGCGGAAATTGTTTCAAATTTCTTATCTTTGCAAAAAAATTCAAAAAAACAAAATAATAAAAAAGAAGAAAAGATTTTAATATAAAACTAAAATTAAAAAAAATATTATGGTTGACATTTTTGACAGACTAAAAGAAGCTAGAGGTCCACTAGGACAATACCAACAAAAAGCTGAAGGCTACTTCATGTTCCCTCAATTAGAAGGTGAAATTAAACCAAGAATGAAATTTTTAGGAAAAGAAGTTCTTACTTGGAGTTTAAACAACTATTTAGGTTTAGCAAACCACCCCGAAGTTCGCAAAGTTGACGCAGATGCTGCTAAAGAATTTGGAATGGCGTACCCAATGGGTGCTAGAATGATGTCGGGTGAAACTAAATATCACAGAGAACTCGAAGATAGACTTGCAAAATTTGTAAAACGCGAATCTGCATATCTTTTAAACTATGGCTATCAAGGTATGGTATCTATTATTGATACTTTAGCTACCAGAAAAGATGTTATAGTTTATGATTCCGAATCTCATGCCTGTATAATGGACGGGATATTTTTGCATAAAGCTAAAGGTGGAAAATCTTATGTTTATCCTCACAACGACATTGAAAGATGCGAAAAAATGTTAAAATTTGCCACAAAAACAGCTAAAGAAAACGGTGGTGGAATTTTAGTAATTACCGAAGGTGTTTTTGGTATGGCTGGCGATTTAGGGAACCTCCCAGAAATAGTAAAACTTAAAGAAAAATACAATTTCAGAATTTTACTTGACGACGCTCACGGATTTGGAACCATGGGAAAAACTGGAGCAGGAACAGACGAACACTTTGGCTTACAAAAAGAAGTTGATATTTATTTTGCAACTTTTGCTAAAGCTATGGCTGGAATAGGTGCTTTTGTAGCTTCAGACGAAGTTATTGTTGACGCTCTAAAATATAATATGCGTTCTCAAATTTTTGCAAAATCTTTACCAATGCCAATGGTTATTGGAGCTTTAAAAAGATTAGATATGCTACAAAATCAGCCCGAACACAAAGAAAAACTTTGGAAAATTGCTAATGCTCTTCAAAAAGGTTTAAAAGATAATGGTTTTGATATAGGAAAAACACAATCGGCTGTTACTCCAGTATATTTCAGTGGTTCTGTACCAGAAGGAACAAACGTAGTTGTCGATTTAAGAGAAAATCATAATATCTTCTGTTCTGTAGTAGTATATCCAGTAATCCCAAAAGATTTACTAATGTTAAGAATTATTCCAACTGCTGCTCACACTCTTGAAGATGTTAATGAAACTATAGAAGTTTTCAAAAAAATTAAGAAAAATCTTGAAGCAGGTGTTTATAATACTAAAGAAATGCAATCAATGAAAGTTGAATAAAAATTTAATAAAAAAACAAAGCGGTATAAAACTTATACTGCTTTGTTTGTTAAAAAGCTAAAGCTATGAAAGAAGCAAAATACTACTTACAATGCGTAAAGTGCGAACACATAACCGAAGATTTTGGTGCATGGTTCGAGCAAAATCAAGTTTGCCCTAAGTGTGGTAGCAAACACTCTGAAGTTTGGTATAACAGCGACTATAACGAACTACCACTAATTATGAAAGGAAATCCCGAAAGTTTTTGGCAATATTTTTATTATTTACCACTAAACAGAAGAGAAAACATAATTACCAGAAATGAAGGAGCTATAGATTTGCAAAAATGGTGGTTTTTAGAAGATTTTGCAAGAGAAAAATATGGTTTAAATTTGGACATTTATGTATATCGTAATGATTTAAACGGTGGAACTGGAACTTTTAAAGATGTGGCTGCTGCTTTAGCTGCAAGTGTTTTAAAAGAATACGACATAAACCAATATTGCGTTGCATCTACAGGAAACACAGCAACTTCTTATGCTCGTTATCTTTCTATAGCTGGAATTAATTGTTCAATATTTCTTCCCGACAATGCCTTAAAAGCTTCGGAAGCAATGATTAGTGCCTTTGGACAAAATGTATATAGAGTAAAAGGCGATTATGCAAAAGCAAAAGAAATTGCTGCTGAATATGCAAAAAAATACAATATTTTAATTTCTTCTGGAAACATTGACCCACTTAGAGTTGAAGCTAAAAAAACTATGGTTTTTGAATGGTTACGTCAAATTGGGAAAATGCCAGATGTTTACATTCAAGCTATTAGTGGCGGGACAGGACCAATTGCTATAGATAAAGGCGTTAGAGAAATTAAGAAAACTTTCCCAGAAATTAAAAATCCACGTATGATAATGGTTCAACCCGATGCATGCGACCCAATGACTCAAGCATGGGAAAAAGCTCAAGCAAAAAATTTCCCTAAAAATTATGAAAACGATTATCCAATTTTAGATAATCCACAAACTCAAGTTCCTACTCTAGCAACAGGAAACCCCGCTACCTACCCTATTGTTTCAAGAATTATTAAAAAAAGTGGCGGAACTTTCATTAGAATGAAAGAAGAAAAACTTGCTCCAATAGGAAGATTAGTTGCATACGAAAGAAAACTTCTATTAGGACCAGCCTCTGCTGTTTGTTTAGGTGGATTTTTCGAAGCCCTAGAAAAAAACCTATTAAAATCTGATGAAACTATAATTATTAACATAGGCGAAGGAGTACGGCGTGCACCCGATTTTGTTGAACAAATGATTTACACATCAAAAGAAATTTCCTCTGTTAATGAATGTAAACCTCATCAAATCGATGACTACAGAAAACAACTTTGGAATGATGTTTTAAAATAAATCAGTTAAAAGTTAAAAGCGATGCACTGAACGTAGTTGAAGGGGCGAACCGAGTTTACAAGCTCAATTCAACTTTATAAACTTTTAACTGAAGTGCCTTTACAGACAAAAATCACACAAATTTCCAAGATATTTAAGAAAATGTTTTATATTTGCACAAACTATTGATTTTAATGAGTAAAAGAATAATTGTTACTGGTGGTGCCGGATTTATTGGAAGTAATCTTTGTGATTATTTGCTAAATAATGGAAATGAGGTTATTTGCATCGACAATTTTGATGATTATTATAATCCTCAGATTAAGCGACATAACATACAAAAAGCACTCTCCCACCCTAAATATACCCTTATCGAAGAAGACATTAAGAATGTCAATAAAATTGCTAAACAACTTGATGGCAATTTCGATGCAATTATTCATTTGGCAGCAAAGGCCGGGGTTCGGTATTCGCTAAAATATCCTGTAGGTTACGAAGAAAGTAATGTAGTTGGAACAAAAAACATTCTTAACTTGGCTGTCAAACAAGGAATCAACCAATTTATATTTGCCTCATCATCAAGCATTTATGGCAATGCCCCTACTCCATTTGATGAAAACTTTACAAATTTAAAGCCTATCAATCCGTATGCTCAAACAAAATTATTATCAGAACAAATTGGGAAAGAATATTCTGAAAAATATAATTTAAGATTTATTTCATTAAGGTTTTTTTCAGTTTATGGACCGAGATTACGTCCTGATTTGGTAATGAATAAAATTGCAAATAGTATTTTCAAAAATGAAAAGCTAAGAATTTTTGGAGATGGAAGTACAGCACGTGATTATACTTATGTTGATGATATTATTTTGGGAATAATGAAAGCTGTTGATTACAAAGATTCTAAATTCGATATATTTAATCTTGGCAATGGGAATCCAATAAAGCTCACAGAAATTATTACAATATTTGAACAACAAATAAAACAAAATGTAAATATCGAATTTGTCGATTCAATCAAAGGAGAGTCGGACATCACTTGGGCGGATAATTCCAAGGCAAAGAAGTTTTTAGCCTTTACCCCTATTGTTGACATCTCAAACGGTGTTAATAAGTATTTGAAATGGTATAGGGAGGGGTTGAAATGAATAAAATATTAGCACCACTTTATCCAGCATTAACACCATTTATCTCAGAAATAATTGAAAATGGGGCTAATTCTTTTTATTATGGTTTTATAGATTTGGGACATCCTTCAATTACAACTCGAAGACAGTCATATAACAGATACTCTAGTACAAATTATTCTGAACCAAATTTTATTGACAAAAATGAGATAATAATTACAATTCATCGCTTAAAATCAAACAATATAAATACGTTTCTCGTTTTTAATGAACATTATTACAATAATGGTGTATCAAATTTTATTGAAGATTACTTAACCAATATTATAGAATTATCTGATGCAGTAATAATAAGCAACCCAGCTTTTTTTCAAAAAATAATAAATCTTGGAGCTAAAAGAATTATTGCAAGTGTTGGAACTCACATTTTTAATGAAGAATCAATAAAATTCTACAAAAACATTGGTGCAGACACAATTGTTATTCCGAGATCAATTAGAACAGATGAGGTTGTTAAATTTGCTAAAACTTTTCCAGAACTAGATTTTGAATATCTCATCCTTAATGATTTCTGTCCATTCACAGATGGATTATGTAGAAGTTTTCACGGATTTCCATTTCAATCAGTTTGCTACTATACTGCTATATCAGATAAAATTGGAAAATACAAACAATATGGATGTCGCCTGTGCAACCTGTTTGAAATATTGATGCAAAATAATATTAATTTAAAAATTGCTGGAAGAGGTCATGACCCCGAGATAATAATTAAAAATGTTAAGGTTCTAAATGAGATTAGAGCAAACAAGGACATTAAAAACAAAATAGATTTTAGGGACTTTGTAAAAAATAGATATATTAACTATTTTGGTGATGTTTGTAATTTAAACTGTAGAAAAGATGATTGAGTATTGTATCAGAATTGAAAAGGCGCAAGAATTGGAGTTTAAAAATATTCTTGGTATAAGCCGCATCTATTTGGGAAACGAAACATGTCCCGGCAGATTTCCGACAAAAGCTGAAATTACAAAAATCACAAAAATTGCCAAATTCAAAGAGCTTAAAATCACCATATTAACACCGCTTATCACCAATAATTACTTTGATTCAATTTGTAAAACTATTAAAACATTACCAGCAACCACAGAAATAGTGATTAACGACATGGGATTATTTAATGCTCTTAAAGACACTCATCATAATCTTATTTTAGGAAGATTACTTATTCCAATAAAAAAGGATATTAGGATGGATATAACCAATGATTATAATAGATTGACATTCTTTAATCCTGATTTTTTTAACTTTTATTTAGAACTAGGATTTAACAGATTTGAAATAGATAATGTACAATATTCATATTTTGATACTAAGCATGAATCTGATGAGTTCATTTTTTCTGTTTATTTACCAGAAATAATCACAAACATTCAGACAAATCACTGTAATAAATGCAAAACAAGTATAATTTGTCCACACAAAGAAAAAGAAATTACAAATATAATTTATAAAGATGATCATAAAGAAGTATATCCTTATGAAATTTTTTGCAAAAGAAATTACATATTTTACAGAAATTATGTCGTAAACAAAACGTTAAAAAATAATATAAACAGAATAATAATAACAAACATTTATGAATTGGATAAAATCATATTTAAATAATAGTTCATTATGTGAACTGCAAAACAAAGTTGACAAAATCGAAAAAAACAATTCCTATCGAAGTTGGATTGGATTTAATTTCTATGAAAACAACATTTATAGTGTAAAATTTTACTACACTTTTTATCAGGTACTAAGTCAATCCGAAATTAATTCTCTATTTATTACAGGCAATAGCAACGACTTTTATGACATATACAAATATGCTTCGTTAAATGACATTCTTAGAGTTAAAGATGCCGGCTCTGGAATAACTTTCTCAGTAAAAGTAAATTGTAAAGATGAATCATCTTTTGGATTTTATCTTAAACGAATCTTTAACGACAATGATGACTATTTTACAATTCCTGAGACAAAAGAATATTTAAGACAAGGGGGTAATATAACAAATATTGATTTTGTAAAAAATTCATCAGTGTTCTATACACAAAACACAAAAGAAACAAAAGATTACTATTACATTAAAGATCCTATTTACAAGCAAGTTATAGCTAATTTGTTTGATGAACCAATGATAGCTAAAGTTCCAGTAATTGAATATGCAGTTGGCAAAGGTAATAGAGATAATTCAGACGATATGTTGTCTAAAAGAAAAGCAGTTTTGTTCGGAGACTTTAAAGAAACTGCTGATTATTACCTTAATATTTGGAAAGATATAAAAACAATTGTGAGTCCTTTTCTTAATAAAGGCTATCAAATTTTTTGTCCTGCTATTTATGGTGATAAGAAATTTTATTCGATTTATTTATTTAATTTTGCACAAGACAATAGATTAATTGAACAATTACTTAAAATTTAAAAATGGTTAACAACGGTTTCGACATACCAATAGTATTTTTTATTTATAAAAGACCTGATTTAACATTTAGAGTTTTTGAAGTAATTCGAAAGATTAAACCAGAAAATCTGATAATTGTTGCAGATGGACCTATTGATGCCACAGAAAAACGCTTAACCGATTTAACGCGAATAATTGTTTCGGACATTGATTGGACTTGTAATGTTAAAAGATTATATTCAGATGTAAATCTAGGATGTGCTAGAAGAATACAAACTGGTCTTAACGAAGCTTTTAGTATTTATGAGAAACTTATTGTAATCGAAGATGATTGTTTACCATCAATTTCTTTTTTTAGATATTGCTCTGAGTTACTTGATAAATACAATGACAATTATGACATAATGCATATTTCTGGAAGCAACATATTAGGACAACAAAATTTGTCCGAAGATTATTTCTTCACAAATATTGCTTTTCCTCCTTGGGGTTGGGCAAGCTGGAGAAGAGCTTGGGAAAAATTCAATTTTTCAATCGACATTAATGATTGGGAAACTCGAAAACTAAACTATAAAAAATCAAAACAGATTAATTTTACAAAGTATCCAAATTTTGAAAGAATAATTAAAAAAGTATTAGAAACAAAACAAACTTGGGATATTCATTGGATGCTAACAATTCTAGACAATAAAGGATTGGTTATATATCCTACTAAAAATCTAATTTCAAATATAGGATTTGACGAGAGAGGTGTACACACTAAGAAAAACAGCGCTTTTCAGAACATGCAAAATGCTACTTTACATTTTCCTTTAAAATTGACAAAAAAAAGCATTGTTTCCAAAAATAATATTAAAAAAATAGTCTTAAATATCGAATCTTTCGCAAAAGAACTAATAAAATGAAAAAATATACACCAAAAGAAATTTTAAAAATCATAGCGCCGCCAGAAAAAATTAAATCTTTTGAACAAATAAAAGAACTAGTAAATTCTGATAAAAATCTTACACTTATTCAAAAAGACTTCTTCACACATTTTCAGAAACTATTTCTACAGAGTATAGACAAACAAATAGAAGGAGATGCTGTTTTAATTGGCATTTGGAAAGGTGGAGGTGCATTATACTTGAAGTCACTTTTTGAACAAAACAGTATCGATATTTCTTGGCATCTAATTGACTCGTTTAATGGGTTCAACAGCAACAATGTAAATTATCCAGAAGACAAAAAGGCTTTAGAAATATTTAAAAATTTTAAAATCATCAAATATCCATCTAAAAACGATGTAATTGATTTATTTAAATTATACAATCTTGAAAAAAATCTTAATGTTTACAATTGTTTTTTAGAAGATCAACAAAATTTACCAAAAATTAATAAAATATCATTTTTGCATATTGATGTGGATTTTTATGAACCAACATTTTTAAGTCTTCAGCAGTATTACCCTTATGTTTCTAAAAATGGGATTATTGTCATTGATGATTATAATGTCAAATATTACAACTGCAAAAATGCTGTTGACGACTTTATTAAAATTAACAAATTAAATCTTGAACTCATTAATTTAGGGGATTATCCTATCGCATGGCAAAAAAAATAAAAAGCATACTACCAGACATCAATATAATTGGAGCTGGTCCCTCTGGAATACTGGCAGCATTCTTGCTAGCTCAAAATGGATTTAATGTTACTATATTTGATAAAAACTCTTTTCCAAGAACGAAAGCATGTGGTGGGGCGATTAGTATGATTAGCTTAAATATTTATAAAAGATATATGCCCATGTTTTATCACGAAATTACAAACTCAAAAGAATCCATTAAATTTGACAATGTTAAAATCAATATTAAAGATAAAACTTCATACACAATAACAACAAAAGGAACAAGTAATAATTATAATGAAAACTATTTTGGAATAATCGTTGATCGAAAATGGTTTGACAATGTTGCTCTTAATTTTGCTAAAGAAAATCAAAACATCAAAATAGAGTTATCAAATAAAATAGATGTAAATTTAATTCATAATAAAAATCCAAAGAACAATGAAACAATAACAATTATAGCAAATGGCAAAAATTACTTTAAGAATAGGCCATGCATAGATACATCTTTTTTGGGAACTCAAGGTTTTTTTAAGCCTAAATCTGAATGGACTTTAAAAAACTTCGAATTATTCTATTTACCCGAGATCTTACCTGGTTACCTTTGGGCATTTAAACTTTCTGATGAGCGATTGAATATTGGAGCGATAACAACACCAGAAAAATTTGCAAATCTAAAGCTTTCTAGTAGCGACACATTATTAGCTCTAATTTCAAAAACACACATAAAAAACTTTATTGATAAGGATTGTTTGATAGATAAGACATTAACCAAAATGCTTCCGAGTTACATGTGTGAAAATCAATTGCAGATGACTGAAAACATTTTCTTTATTGGTGATTCTGCAGGATTAATCAACCCTTTTTCAGGTGAAGGGATTAGCAACGCTTTAACAAGTGCAGTAATCGTTGCCAAACATATTATTAGTAAACATAATCATCAGGAAGAAAAATATGAATCTTTGATTGAATCGGAGAAAAATTTAAAGAAACAGTTTATTCAAGATGTCAAGTTTCACAAGGTTGTTTATGATAACTTGTATTAATTAGTGGTAAAGATAAAACTTTATTTTTAAACTGCAAAGGATTTTCTTTAAATAATTTCGGATTAATTTTAAACCATTTTTCAATA
>Ga0208694_1001691_pt1 | contig 25646 bp, 19 predicted proteins | sample AD_UKC078_MetaG_FD_184442 | JGI IMG/M metagenome (GOLD analysis project Ga0208694, IMG submission 184442) | Active sludge microbial communities of municipal wastewater-treating anaerobic digesters from USA - AD_UKC078_MetaG (SPAdes) (version 2) | ecosystem: Engineered > Bioreactor > Anaerobic >...
CAGAGCTCGGCACCCGACAGGAACAGGAGCCCTGCCGCCATCGATCTCCCATAGCGGGCGCCGCTGCGGGAGAGGATGATCATGCCCCCGGCAAAACTGATCAATGCAGTAATCGAGAAGATCAACAGTTCCATCGGAACACCATTCTTCTCCTGCTATGTATCAGACAACAGGGTTACTGTCGAGAAATTTAACAACCTCATTCTTGTTCAACTGCACTGTGTTTTTCAGGCAGTTGTCGGCAAAAAAGGACTTCTTCTTCACAGTGCTTACTCCCCTGGTTTATTGCCGGCCCGACAATTTAAGAAAAAATATACTCTTATGGTATTATGAATGTTTTTATTGGATTGACATCCTATTTTTATCAATTGAATAGGAAGGGATAAGCATAATTCAAGAAATAAAATCCCCCATGAACGAAGAATCCTTGAAAACCGGCAAAAGGCCACGATATATCGGCTGCAAAAAAACGGTTGTGCAGGTATTTGTACCTGTCGAAAATTTTTACAATAATTGAAGCAGAAAATAATGTATAATGATAATTAATTAATAATATCATTAATGTATAAATATGGCAGAGTAATTGCAAAAAATATTTAAAAATAATTGTTTATATTAGGGGGCGTTATGAAAAAGTTTTTATGGACAACCTTGGTTGTGGGAATGATTGCATGGGCCGGCAGCGCCTTTGCCACACCGGTTACTTTTGATGTGGATGGGCCGGAAGACTCTTATGTGCGGTTTATTGATATCGATACGGGCGTTTCAATCGGCCCATGGACACTCTTCGGTGATACATCCATATCCGCTACTCTGGCGGACCTGGCAGGCATCCCTAACTTCACTCTGGATGACAATGAAAACCGGGTCATCGACTTCTTCACCTTCTCTGTCGAGGGAAACGGATTAGGTTCCTTTGCCTTGGAAGCAAATCTGAATTTTGACCTGCCCGTACTGGATGTAGGCGGGGAAGGCTCGGGCGGCTGGGGAACGGTAACCGTGCCTTGGTGGCTCGGAGGCGGCACATACTCCGGCGGGTATTTCTTCTGGAACGATGCCGAGCAGGAATTCACCCTGTCGGATGGAAACGTCGTGCGAATCGCCATGGAAGACGGGTTCGCCATCGGCTGCGGCTCGGATACGACCGTGCAGGCCACGATCACCAATCTGGGCGGTGGGGCGGCTCCGGTCCCCGAGCCAGCCACCCTGGTTCTTCTCGGCAGCGGCCTGCTGGGCCTCGCCGGTTTCAGGAGAAAGAAGAGCTGATCGTTTTTCAACCACCTTACGCAAACGCAAGCCGGCGGTTTCTGACCGCCGGCTTTTTTCGTTTACAGGGGCCTCCCGATCTGGAGCACGAAGACCGGCCCTTCTTCGTCCAAGCCGTCCGGCTGGGCCACGGGCCAGGCAAGCCCTGCTTTGAACGCGGAGAGGTTCCCCCAGGCGATCTCCAGGGAGGTGATGAGCTCGAAGCCCGCCCCGGCGATCACCTGATCCCTGCTCAGGGTGTCCGAGCATATCCCGGCGTCGACAAAGGCGCCGAGGCTCAGGCGGTGGAGGAAGAGGGGCAGCGTCTTGTGCCCCCGATGGATCTCAGCAAGCGGGCAGAACACTTCGATGTTCGTTGTCACAGCCCTGTCTGCTTCGAGGATGTTGGCGGGAAATCCACGGATGGGGAACAGCCGCGAGGGGCGCCTGGTGAAATAGCCTTCGCCCACATCGCCTCCCACGCGAAAGGTGCCGTGTCCGGGCGAGACCTCTCCCCAGCTCTTCCCGGCCTGGAGAAGGGCGGTCAGGAACAGGTCTTTCCCGTAGAGAAAATGGAGTGTTCCATACAGGGACCGGCGCCCGCCCGAGTACGTCTCTGCCGTAAGCGATGGGGTGAAGGGGCCTATCCGGCCCTTGAGGGAAAGATCGCCCCACAGCTCATGGTCCCTTTCCCCCTCGTCCTCATCCTCAAGCGGCTCATAGGTCAGCCGGTGGAGCGAGAGCGAGGCCCACGGCATTCCGGGAGGCCGTATCCCCGCCGAGATCACGTGCCTCGACTCTTCGGTCTTCGGGGTGTTGGCCGGGTCGTAGGAGAGGGGATAGCGGGCAAAGGCGAGGGAGAGGTTCCGTATGCCCGTACCCGCCTGGAGAGAGAGGTAGTCGAGGTTGAAGGAGTAGCGGAAGCCTGCCCTGAGGGTGCACTCTCCGCTCACGTCCCTTCCCCAGGTGGCGAGCCCGGCCTGCACGTCGGAAGGGCCCGCGTAGAGATCCGGGGCCATGAAGTTGGGGATGATGCTCGGCCACGGGGAATAGGGGAGGGGCTCCAGGCCGGCTGCCGGTCCGGGCTCTTGAGACAAGGATGCCGGGAGGTCCTTCGGAGAAACAGGCGCCCCCTCGATCTGTTCACGCTCCATGAGCCATCCGGAGCCGCCCAGAACCAGGTATGAATCGTTCCTGGGAAGGACGGCCCCCTGCCTGCTGCCGGCCGCTATGGCCATGTCCGCACGGTGGATACGGAAGGTTCCGCTGGAATTGGAGGCAAACACGAGCCCTCCTTTGGTCCACCAGGGGTCCATCTCCACGCCCGCGGAACCGGTCACCCGCTTCCACTCATTGTCGTACACCCAGATATCCCAGTTCCCGCCCGTGTTGGCCGAGACCGCGACCCGACCGCTCTCATCAAGGACCGGGCCGGAAAGCTGGATTACTCCCACAGGAGCGGGGAGCTCCCGCTGGACCGTCATATGTTCGCCCACAGGGCTCTCTTCGACCCGGTAAAACACGATCTGCGGCCGGGAACCCTTCCGGGAGACAGCCACACCGCCGGGTCCCGGGTCCCAGATATGCTCCTTTCCGGGTGCGAGGATCGCACCTCCCCGGTGCCCCACGATCCGGGCGATGCCATCCGGCCCATACTCGGATATCCATAAGATATTGTCCGGGTCCAGATACCCGTATCTTCCCCGCTGCCTGACCTGTTTCCTCCCGGGATAAACGCCCGAGGCGTTCCAGTAGATGAAGGGCTCGGGCCAGTAGCCCTCGATGAGCATGCCGTCCCTGGTGCCGCCGGTGCCGGGTGTTTCCTGGATAAAATCCGACCAGAGCGCAGGCCAGGTCTTTCCAAAGACCTCTACGGCTTTCAGATCGATCTCGATAGGAATGACGCCCCCGCCGTGGACAAGGAGGAATTCCCGGATCTTTTCCCAGCCGTAACGGCTCAAGATCCACTCCATGAACGGGATGCCGTAGACACGGTAGGCATGATATCCGGGCCATCTGCCCGGATGGTTGCTGACTTGGGAGATGTCGTCAGGAACAGAGGCGCGAAAGATGGCTGTGTGGTACGGGTCGGTGACGCGAGTGCCAGTGTAGGACGAGTACAGCAGGGCGCAGGCCCCCTCGAAAAACCAGGGGGGAAGGACGAGGTTGGGAGACGAGATCTCTCCGAAGATCCTGTGACCGGCCGCGGGCAGACCTGCCCGCAGCGTGTACATCCCCAGGAGGCACAAGCCCTTGAAGTAAAAGTACATCCACGGATCTGCACTGAGGTACCCATCTTCCAGAACACCCGGTGCCCGAAGCGGTATCCGGATTTCCCGGTGGGGTATCACATGAACTGTTGGCCCGGGCAGGTCGATGCGCTCATCCAGGACCACCTGCACCGGACTGGCCACCGGCAGGCCCATCCGGTCGAGAAATTCGAGGGCGCTTGGTGTCTGCTGCACGAGCCGGGATACGATTGCCTCTTCGCCCGGCGGGAAGGAGAAGGTGATGCCGGATGACTCCACCTGCACCAGTTCAGCGGTATGCGCAGGCGCCTCAAGGAGAAGCGCAACGAGGAGCATGATGATGACCGCGCGGATACCCTGTTTGATGCCTGTCCCTCCCGGTAATGGTGAAGGAAACCGTGCTGTCTAGCCTTGGGGATCGGTCAGGGAGCCGCCGCTGTAAGGGCTGTTCCCCGGCACGAGCCCTGCGATGCGCTCGGGATGGGAGTAGACGCAGAAGCTGTCCTGCTTGACACGGCCTACCAGGGTCAGCCCCGCCCTCTGCGCGGTCTCGGCACCCTGCCGCGTGGTGGCCGCCTTGCTGACCACAATGGGTATGCCCGCGTTCGCCGCCTTGGTGATCATGCCCGAGGGCTGTCTCCCCGTACACCCGAGCACGCACCCGGACAGATCGATCCCGTTGAGCAGGGCGTGGCCGATCACCTTGTCCACGGTATTGTGCCTGCCGATATCGCTGCTCTTGGCCACGAGCTCGCCCCCGGAGAAGAGAACCGAGCAGTGTGCGCCGCCCGTGCGCTCCCAGAGCTCGGAGACGATGGCGGAGATCACGGTGAAGATGAGCTCCTGCTCGATCACCAGCGAACTCTTGACGTGCGACATGAGGGTGCCCGATGTGGGGCCGCCGCATGATTCGATGATGCTGCTCAGGGAACCGGAGCGCTCCGTTGCCGTCACCTGGACCGTGAGCCCCTGAACCTGTACGTCCTGGATCTCTCCTGCAAGGCCCTCGCTGACCACGAACCCTGCGCCCAGCTCCCGGAGCTGAACGGGTGAGGCCACGAGGGTGCTGATGGGCCTGTTGTTCAAGACAATGACCACGACCTCTTCGGTGCAGGCCTCCTTCTCCGTTTCCCGGACGACCCCCCCCTCATACGACCAGCAGCGTACCGCATCCAAAGTGTTGGTAAGATCCTCATTCCATATCATGGGAGAATGATATACCATGAAAATCTCTTGCGCTCAATCCAAGGATATGATTGTCTCAAGCGTTTTTTCTGGCCACGAGCTCGTACAGGGCTATACTTGCGCTCTGGGACACATTGAGCGAGTTGAAGGAACCCTTCATCGGGATGCGGGCCACGATGTCCGCCTCCTTTTCCATGCCGGAGCGGATTCCCACATCTTCTCCGCCCAGGACGACGGCTAGCCGGTCATAGGACGGGACCTCGGATATGGGCACAGTGCCCTGGGCATCGAGGCCCACGACCCAGAACCCCTCTTTCTTGAGCTCCTTGGCCGCCGCCCTTAAGTTCTTGACCCGGGCGATCGACGCATGCTCTGCCGCCCCGGCAGAGGCCTTGATCACGGCAGGGGTCACGTGAGCCGCCCTGTCTTCCGGGATGATGATCCCCGCATCGGCAAGGGCATAGGCGCTCCGGATAATGGCCCCGGTGTTTTGGGGATCTTCGATGGAGTCCAGAAGAACCACGACCTTTTTCTGCATCAGGTCCTTGATGGGTGTATAGGGGTAGGAAGACACGCGCGCCACCACTCCCTGGTGATAGGTCGACCGGGCGATGTGGTCGAGCTCTTTCCGTGACAGGGTTATGACACGGATCTTTCCTGCCGCACGGGCTATCTCGTCGTAGTTCTGCCGTGCCGTCATGATCTCGTAGAAGGTTCTCCTGCCTGCGGCCAGGGCCTCCATCACCGGGTTCTTTCCATAGATGACTTCCAATCTTCACTCCTTATTCTGTTTCAGGGCATTGCCCCAAAAAGCCGGACCGATACAGGCAGTGCCTCTCTATCCCGCCTTGGATCCACCTTCTTGAAAGCACGCAATCGAAAAGGCCTCTCCCATCGATGGTCGCGGTGTGAATCCTCCTCCTTGAGTTTGCCTCCAAGGGGCGGAAAAAGGATCGAAGGGCGTGCCCTTCAAAGATTCATACCATTGATCGGGCACCTCTTGCCACCCCTGATCTTCACCGATTACACTTTGAAGCCTGCTTCATGCGTAAAAAAGGCCTTTGCCCAGCCTCTTCTTCACGACTGGGGGACCCAGCTCACCCGGTACTCCAGAGGTTCCGGCATCCTGATCACGGGCGGTTGTTCCCATTTCCGCCAGCCTCCGGATATGCCGAGGCAGGATGCGGCCGATGCGAAGTGGAACATGGCGATGCCCATGTCGATGCACTGGAGGTCCACCCGGGAAAAGAGCTTGCGGTATCCGGGGGTCCGGGAGAGGAAGAAGTGGACGCCCTCTTCGGTGATCACAACCCGCCAGGGCTGCCTATTCGATGCCGACGGAGCGAGCCGCACCATCTCCAGGGCCTCGCCGTACGCGCCAGCCCCTGCCGGATCGAGGGAGGTCGAGAAGTCACCGCGGAAGAAGAGCTCGGTAAAGGGTTTACGATTTCTCGAGCCCGCACCCATGACCAGGAGGGAATCCAGGATGGAGCGTTTCCCGGCGATATACCCCACCGGGCTTACAGCCGGGATGATCTCGTCCGGGGCCAGGTCGACGGCCCTGCCGTAGTAGTCACGGCTGAAAGTTCCTCCCATCCAGCAGGTGCCCAGCCCCAGCCCGGTGCAGAAGAGGATGACGGACTCAAACGAATAGCCGAAATCCTCCCACACCGATGGGGACGGCCGCACGATTCCCACCAGGGTATGGCGCGCGCCCCTGATCACCCCGTAGGTGCCCGGGGTGCGGGTTTTTTCGGGCGCGGAAGAGTCCACGAGCCGGAAGCGCACCGTGCTGCCGAAGGGCGGGGCATCCATCGAGGCGCTAAAGTCCTGTATCTGGCCCTTGAGATCATCGGTGATATATTCCCTCCGGTAGCTCCTCCACGACTTTCTCCGCCGGATGAGATCCGTCACCGGCTCTGTATAAAATGTCATGGCAAGGATCCTCCTCGTCATAATTATGAGTGTCGAAGATATTCGTCCACCCAGGAGCGGATTTCCGCAAGGGCCTGCTCATAGGAGACTTGCGTGTTCCACCCCAACTCGGTCCTCGCCTTTGTGGTGTCCACATCGTTGTCCCTGCCCATGATCGCTGCTGCGAGCCTGGTGATGGGCGGGCGGATGTTGAGCGGGGTCAGTATCTTCTCAGAGAATGCGCCGAGCTTCCATGCAAGTGAGAAGGGGATGCTGAACCCGGGCCTCTTCCCCACCATGGCGCCCAGGTCGGTCAGATAGCGCCTCCAGGTCACGTCCCAGTCGTCGCGCAGGTGGTAGGTGTTGCCCGCTGCTCCCGAGTGGGTGCCGGCCAGGATCATGCCGTTTACGAGATTGTCAACATAGACCAGGCTGGCGCTGTAGCGGCCGTGATCCAGGAGGGGGACGAACAGGGCCTTAAATCTGTCCACGATGTCCTTGACCCAGACACTCCCCGGGCCGGTGACGTTTGCGGGCCTCACGATGACGGCGTTCACCTTTCCCTGATTGTGAAAGGACAGTACGAGCCGTTCGGCCTCCAGCTTTGCGTCGTTGTACGGGACCCCGGACATGCGCGCCTCGTCGCTCTCCTTCATCCCCTTGAGGTGTCTACCGAGCCCGCAGGCCGCTATCGAGCTCACGTACACGAAACGCACACCCTTTCCCGCACTCTCTTCCAGAAGATTGCGGGTGCCTTCGAGGATGGGTTTATAGAAGGCCTGCCTTGAGCCCCAGTCCGTTACCCTGGCTGCGAGGTGGAACACGAGGTCGATCCCTTCAGCGATACCTTTCAGGCTCTGCGGCTCGTTCAGGTTTCCCCGGCGGATGTCGGTTGTGTACTCCCTGATATGCTCGATAGGCTCTCCCGTCAGGACCAGGGAGCGCACCTCCATACCCCGGCGGGTGAGCTCTCTGACCAGCCGCGATCCGATGAAGCCGGTGGCGCCGGTGACCAGCGCCCTCATGCCCCTATCCCTTGACCGCCGGAGAACCTGACCAGGGTCTTGACGGCCCTGCTGCGGGACTTGGCGAGATTGGTCTCGATCATGTGGGGGAACTGCTCCAGGGTGAAGGTGTGGGTGACCATTTCCTCCAGCGAGACCTTTTTCGTCCGGGCAAGCTCGATGGCCGGCTCGAAGACGTGCACCATCCGCCCGTCGAACGGCATGAACGCGGACGAGAACACTCCCTTGACGGTCAGCAACTTGAGCCACAAGGGTGTGAGGTCGAGCTTCACCTCATGGCCGATGCCGACCACCGAGAGTACCCCGCCCGAGGCCATCGCCCGCATGCACGTGTTGATCGTCTCTTTGCTGCCCACGGTATCGAAGACGCGTGTGAAGCCGCCCATGAGGATGTCCTGCCCGAGCATGGGCCGGTAGCGGGCGGCCCCTGTTATCTCCACGGCCCGGTCCAGGATTCCTCCGTCGGTGAATACGTGATCGGCCCCGAACTTTTTGCAGAGCTCGGCGTGGAAGGACGACGGCTCGGAGAGGGTGATGGTGCAGCCCGTGTCAAGGGCCTTCAATACCTGGATGATGAGGCTGCCGATCACCCCGCCGCCTATTACCAGCACGTGCTCGCCTCTGTTCGGCCTGTTGTCCAGCACTGCCTGGAGACAGACCGCCAGCGGCTCCATCAGGGCACCCGCCTCGTCGGACACCTCGTCGGGCAGCCTGAACACCTGGCTGCGGTGCGCAACCAGGTATTCGGCGAATCCCGCACTCGTATCCCGGCAGATGCCGGTGAACATGCCCGGCGCGAGATTCCCCCGGGCAAAGTTCTCGCAGCTTCCCCACCTGCCCGCTCTGCACGAAGGGCAGAGGGAGCCGATGCCACGGGCGTGACAGCTCAGGTGAGGAGATATGGTCACCCGCTCGCCCACTCGGAAGCCGCCTGCATCGCTCCCGGCCTCCACGATCTCGCCTGAGAGCTCATGGCCCAGGACGCAGGGGAAGGAGGTGAACGGCGATGCAGAGGGCGAATCCCTAAGGAAGATGAGGTTCACGTCCGAACCGCATAGACCGCAGGCGCGGGTCTTGATCTTCACCCACTCGGGCGAGGGCAGGGAAGGCTCCGGGATGTCCACGAGCCTCACCGTGGCGAGCGGCCCCTCGTAGTAGAGCTTCGGGTTCGCCAGCCCCAGCGCCTTCAGGGCAATGTACCTGGGTATGGTGACGTTAAACTGGACGGCCTTCATGGCGCATCACTCCATCTTGAGGCCGTCGATGAACTGCAGGGTCATGGGGCTGATAGCGCAGGTATCGGTCATGACGTTGACGCACGCTGGCTTCCCGGATGCCAGTGCCCTCTTGATCGCCGGCAGGAGATCGGCGTCCTTCTCCACCAGCTCACCATAACCGCCCAGTGCCTCTACGACCTTGTCGTACCGGACGGCTCCCAGGTGTGACCCGATCACCCGCTCTCCGCCATAGCACAGTTCCTGCCCGTGCTTGATCATACCCCATGCCTGGTCGTTGTTGACGATGCACAGAATGGGAATATCGTGCCGCACCGCCGTATCGAACTCCATGGCGTTGAGCCCGAAGGAGCCGTCGCCGTTGATCAGCACCACCTGCTTGTCCGGTCTGGCGAGCTTGGCTGCAAGGGCAAAGGGGATGCCCGTACCCAGGCACCCGAACTGGCCGCCGGCGGATGCGTATACTGCAGCACGTTCTTTGGCCTTTAACCCCACAGCGCCGTAGTACGAGGTGTCGCCCCCGTCGATGATATAGATCGCATCATCACCGGCGGCCTCCCGGGTCAGGGCGATGAGGCGGTGGGGATGGATGGGGTCTGAAGGGGTGTTCCGGGCAGCCGTCTCTTCCGCGGTCATGGGCATGTAGATATCCTTAAGCCCCTTGAGCCATGCATCGTGCCGCTTCTCTTCGACGAACCCGATCAACGCCTTCAGGGAGAGTTGCACATCCCCCACCAGACCCACATCGGCGGCCCGGTTGCGGTCGATCTCGGCAGGGTTGATGTCCACCCGCACGAGCTTTGCCTGGGGAAAGACCTGGCCGTACATGAGAAGCCAGTTGAACCGCACCCCCAATGCGATCACCAGATCGGTCTGGGAAGCGGCCGTGAGCATAGCCATCATGCCGCCGTCCCACAGGGACAGGGGATGGTCGTCGGGGAGCGTCCCCCGGGCTGTGTTGATGAGGAAGAAGGGTATCCCGGTCTTCTCCACGAATTGCCTGAATTCGTCCTCGCAGTCAGATGCGCCCATACCGCCGCCGCCGATGATGAGGGGTCTCTCCGCCCTGTTTATCAGCTCGGCGGCCTTTTCCACGGCCTCGGGATCCGGCTGGCAGGAGTAGGATGATATACCTCTTGCGGGCCAGACCACCTGGTCCTCGCTCACCTTCACGTTGAGGATATCGGGCGGAAGCTCCAGGAACACCGGGCCCTTTCTCCCGGTTGAGGCCTGCCTGAAGGCGATGGCAAGGAATTCGGGGATGCGCCTGACATCGTGGCAGATGCCGCTCCATTTCACCGTGGATTTGATCATGTCGGCCTGCTTCATCTCCTGCAGAGCTCCTTTTTCACAGTCGCGGACCGGGGCGGTGCCGGAGATGACGACCATGGGAGCGTTTTCCAGCTGGGCGTTCACCACGCCGGTGAGCGCATTGGTGAAGCCGGGTCCGGCGGTGACAAGGCATACCCCGGTTTGCCCCCGGTAAATGGACCAGGCGTGGGCCATCATGGCTGCCGCCTGCTCGTGCCGTACGTCGATCAGCCTCACCTTCTCTTCCAGCAGACCGTCGTAGATTCGGTCGATGTGTCCTCCCGAGAGCGAGAAGACCACCTCCACCCCTTCCACCTGCTTGAGATACCTTGCCACCAGATGACCGCCGGAAATGTCTGCCATAATCCCTCCTTCTCACATTCTTCGTTTTATCTTTGATGTTGGTGGTCTGAACGCTCAGGAGACAATCCACAAGGAGAATGAGCACAGTGCAAAGGCGTAAGGAAAGGAAGCTCTTTTAAGGACCGCTTTCACCCCACCTTTTTCATTCATTCACCCCGATTGCATGGCATCGGGGGCGAGACAATATGCTGCCTAACAATGCACAAGGGAAATAGTATGAGTAATGGATCATATAGTCAAGTCAAAACGTGATAAATTATTCATGTTTGATTTGGTGCCTGTTTTCTGCGATACTGATTCCGGAAAAGCCATGCAATGGAATGATAATGATCTGCGTCTTTCCGCAGACAACCTCTCCCTGACAGGGAAGAAGGACTGGAAAGCGAAAGAGAAGATATCATGAGACGGATACGGATTCCCCAGCAGCGGCGGAGCATGGAAAAGAAGCTTCGCATCATGGAGGCTGCACGCGAGCTGTTTGCGCAAAAGGGTCTGAACGGCACGAACTCCAACGAGATCGCAGGCAGGGCAGGCGTCTCCATCGGTACGTTCTACAACTACTTCAGGAACAAGAAGACACTCTTTCTGGAGATTCTCAAGCAATATCTCGAGAACTTCATCGCCGGGATCTACCAGCTTCAGTCCAACGACGCCGTTCCCTTGAAAGATAATATCAAGAGCCACATCAACAAGGCATTTGCCGCATTCGACCTTCATCCAGCGTTTCATCGCGAGGCGCTTGTCCTCAAGTTCTCCGACAGGGATGTGAAGCAGCTCTTCGACGATGTCGAGCAGAAGCAGCTCGTTCTGATCAGCTCGCTCCTCAAGCCCTATTCCCGCCCGGGGAGCGAAAGGGACCTCCAGGTGGCGGCCAAGGTGATCCACAGTGCCGTGGAGAATGTGGGACACTACGTGACGTTTCTGGACTCGCACATGCAGCGCGAACACCTCGTGGAAGAGCTCACCGAGATGATCTATCACTATGTGAACAATCTCTGATCCGGTTTGCATAAGTCTGTTGTACAAGAGACTGTTCAAAGGACTGCAAGGTCTGCGGCGCAAGGGCAGACCTTTGCCTTTATGCATGTACCAGGGCAGTGGCGGGCGGCCCTGCCCACCCTGGTGCCACAGGGAGCGAAATGCGTCAGGGATGAGCGGTGCGGTCTTCTGATTCGTTCCCGGGCGCCGGAATCGGCCCCATGAGGGCCGTACCCTCCAGCCCAGCAAAGCGATAGGTCTCCTGGGGCAGCGAACGGGAGCTGCACATGGACTTCCGGAAATGAAAGCCTACGATCATGAGCCGCACGGCCTCTCCGAAGGTCTTGGGGTTGATCAGGAGGCTTTTCAGGAGAAGGCTCCAGAAATATCTCCTGAACCCTTCCTCGTTCTTGATCCCCATGTGCCAGATACTCTTGAAAAACGCCAGCACACCGGAGGCGTTGATCTTTGACACCGTCTGCTGGCGGTATGATTTCAGAAAGGTCACGCACCTGCGGTAATAGCTCTCCGGAGAGTAGATGGTCTCCAGCACGCTGCGATATCCATCCATGAGCTTCTCCATCCCCATCCTGGGGATGAAGTTGACACAGGCTGCGGTGTTGTCTCCCAGGCTCTCGCCGATGAGCCGGCCCTCCTTTCTCAAACGGTTCCAGAGCTTGGTTCCCGGAAGTGCATTGAGAACTCCCACCATGGCCATCGTGATCCCGCTCTTCTGGATGAATTCGATCTGCCTCTGGAAGATGGATTCGGTGTCGTTGTCGAATCCCACGATAAAGCCCCCCATGACCTCCATCCCCCTGCTCTGGATTGCCCTCACGGACTGGAGCAGATCTTTTTTCGTGTTCTGATATTTGTTCGTCTCCTTGAGGCTCTCCACGTTGGGGGTCTCGATGCCTACGAACACCTTGTTGAATCCGGCGCGCGCCATGAGGTCCATGAGCTCCTCGTCATCTGCCAGATTGATGGATGCCTCGGTGAAGAAGTGAAAAGGCCGTCCGTTCCGGTCCATCCAGCCGGCGAGCTGGGAGAGCATGGCCTTGACCTTGGCCTTGGAGCCGATGAAATTGTCGTCCACGATGAACACCGCGCCTCTCCAGCCCGCCCGGTAGAGCGAGTCGATCTCGCCGATGAACTGTTCCGGGCTCTTGGTGCGCTGGTTCCGGCCGTTCAAGAGAACGATATCGCAGAACTCGCAGTCAAATGGGCAGCCGCGGGAGAACTGCACCAGCATGGAGTCGTAATCGCGGAAGTTGATGATACTCCAGTCCGGAACAGGGGTCAGAGCGAGGTCGGGGTGGACCTCGGCCTCGTACACATGCCTGCCGCCGCCCCTGCCGATATCACTGAACAGCTCGGGCAGGATGCCTTCGGCCTCGCCGAGCACCAGGTGGTCGATCTCGGCAAAGTCCTGTGTTGAGGTGGTGAAGTAGGGTCCACCGGCAATGATCTTTTTGCCGTATTTTCTGCAGCGTGAGATGATTTCCCCGGCTGACTTTTTCTGGACGTGCATGGCGCTGATGCAGACATAATCGGCCCATAGAATATCGGTGTCCTTCAATCTTCTCACATTGGTGTCCACGAGCCGCTTCTCCCAGCCGGCAGGAATCGCGGCGGCAATGGTGAGCAAGCTCAAAGGGGGAAAAGCGGCCTTCTTGGAAACGAACTTCAGGGCGTGTTTGAAGCTCCAGAAGGTATCGGGAATCTCGGGATATACGAGCAGGATCTTCACTGTGATCTCCTTTTTCAGGCATGGTCTGACAAAATATAGTATATCGTTTGGATTATTGTCCTCAATGTTGTGTCCTTATGCTGTTCGGATGCTAACACATGTCCAGAGCGACTGTGTGTCAAACAACCTCAAAGCCTGTGTGAAAATAGTGTGAAGTGCCGCCGGTAATCAGCAGGCTGTGCCAGGTTTTCTCTTGACACGGGAGGGGAGCCCGGGTATGGGATTACGGAAAAAGGTTGCCGATAACCCTAAATGAAGGAAGGCTTATGTTTCCATACGAAGAGATCGAGCGGAAGAGTATCGTAATCCTCAGAATCCTCAACCAGGCAGGCCAGCCTCTCGGTGCGCGGATCATCGCCCGGAGGATGAAGGACTACGGGGTTTCCTTGAGCGAGCGTGCTGTCCGGTACCATCTCCAGTTCATGGACGAGCGCGGGCTCACCCAGCTCGTGGGGAGGCGGGACGGCAGGGTCATCACCGAAAAGGGAATCGAGGAGCTGCGCAACGCCAGGGTTCAGGACAAGGTCGGCTACGCCATATCCCGCATCGAGATCCTCGCCTATAAAACCACCTTTGACATCCGTTCCCGCACCGGTCTCATCCCGGTGAACGTAAGCCTTTTCCCCGAAAGCCTTTTACCCGATGCGCTTGCCGCCATGAAAGAGACCTTCGACATGGGGCTGTCCGTCAGTGATCTCGTGGGCGTGGCGCGTGCAGGGAGCTTTATCGGCGACATGAACGTTCCCGAGGGGCAGGTGGGCTTTGCCACGGTGTGCAGCATCGTATTCAACGGCGTTCTTCTCAAGCAGGGCATACCCATGGACTCGAAGTTCGGGGGAATTCTTCAGGTGCAGGAGAAAAAGCCGGTGCGGTTCGTCGAGCTCATCCACTACTCGGGCACCTCATTGGACCCCTCCGAGGCCTTTATCAGCGCAAAGATGACATCGGTAAGGAACGCTGCGTCAGGGGAAGGGAAGATCCTCGCCAATTTCCGCGAGGTGGCAGGAATCTGCCGGGAAAATGTCCTGGATATTCTGTCCATGCTCGAAAAGACGGGGATCCGCGGCGTGCTCGCAGCCGGCAAGATGGGCGAGACAGTGTGCCAGGTGCCGGTGGATGTCAACAAGGTGGGCATGGTGCTCACGGGCGGACTCAACCCGGTGGCCGCCGCCCGGGAGGTCGGGATCGAGGCGGAGAACTTCGCCATGTCAACGGTCATGGAATTCAGGGAATTACGCCCCTTTGCCCAGGTGTTCCGTGAGTCGAGGGGCAGGAAACCGGTATAGAAGAAGTACATTCATCAGAGGAGAAAGGAGATTTGAATGCCATTCGTCAACCAAGCACTGCAAAGGGTCCGCGAGAAGAATCCGGGTGAGCCCGCATTCTTACAGTCGGTGACCGAGGTCCTCGAGTCCTTGAGGCCGGTACTCGAACGCAACAAGAGATACCGGGACGCCAACCTCCTGGAGAGGATCACCGAGCCTGAACGGATCATCATCTTCCGGGTTCCCTGGCAGGATGACAAGGGCGCCATCCATGTCAACCGCGGCTTCCGGGTAGAGTTCAGCAGCGCCATCGGTCCCTACAAAGGAGGGCTCCGCTTCCATCCGAGCGTCAACCTCGACATCCTGAAGTTCCTGGGGTTTGAGCAGGTATTCAAGAACTCGCTCACCACCCTGCCCATGGGCGGCGGCAAGGGCGGGTCTGATTTCGACCCCAAGGGGAAATCCGACAGCGAGGTCATGCGGTTCTGCCAGTCGTTCATGAGCGAGCTCTTCCGGCACATCGGCCACAACACCGATGTCCCTGCAGGCGACATCGGCGTGGGGAGCAGGGAGATCGGCTACCTCTTCGGCCAGTACAAGAGGTTGAAGAACGAGTTCACCGCAGTGCTGACCGGCAAGTCGATATGCTACGGCGGGTCCCTCATCAGACCGGAGGCAACGGGCTACGGGTCGGTCTACTTCGCCCTTGAGATGCTCAAGACCCGGGGCGACGACCTTGAAGGCAAGGTCTGCACGGTATCCGGATCGGGCAACGTGGCGCAGTACACGGTGGAAAAACTGCTCCAGCTCGGCGCCAAGGTCGTTTCCCTGTCGGATTCGGGAGGCACTGTCTACGACAAGGAAGGGATAAACGGGGAAAAGCTCGCCTGGCTCATGGAGCTCAAGAACGTCCATCGCGGCCGTATCAGGGATTATGCCGAAAAATTCGGCGCAGAGTACCTGGAGGGCAAGAGGCCGTGGCATATTCCCTGCGACTGCGCATTCCCCTCCGCCACCCAGAACGAGCTCACGGGCAAGGATGCAGAGACTCTCATAAGAAACGGGTGCTTCGTGGTGTCCGAGGGAGCGAACATGCCCACGACGCCCGAGGGTGTCGACCGGTTCATCGAAAAGGGCATCCTCTATGGGCCAGGCAAGGCGGCCAATGCCGGCGGTGTGGCGGTCTCCGGCCTGGAGATGAGCCAGAACTCCATGCGCCTGTGCTGGCCCCGCGAAGAGGTGGACCAAAGGCTCCAGGAGATCATGCGGAGCATCCACAGCAACTGCTACGAGACCGCCAGAGAGTACGGCTACCCGGGCAACTACGTGATCGGCGCCAACATCGCCGGCTTCGTAAAGGTTGCTGAAGCCATGCTCTACCAGGGGCTCGTCTGAAAGTATCCCGTCCGTTCAGTCCTGTACCCGGCCCGGTCGGCCTCCCACGCCGGAGACCGGCCGGGTGCGGCCATTTCCTTTTTCGGAGACGATCACCCGGAAAGATCGTCGCCCTTTCCCGGGCAGGAGCTTATCTCGATCCCCATTAATACGGCATACAACAGGCATATTGCCGATCAATGAGGCATCTGTCCGGACTGCTCTTACCTCAGCGGATGATGGAATGTGATGACACATTAAGAGGCAAAACAATAATTAATTTATTGACGCGGAAAAGGGAATAGGAATAATTATCATTACTTTGAGATTCAATGTGGTGTTTCATCATCTTTATCCTTGCTGGTGAGAAGAAGAATAAAATTCATATGGGGAGGTCATCATGTGTAGTACGAGGAGACTCTGTCTCTGGATGGTCCGGTATGTCTGCGTTTTCTGCCTTTTGTTCCTTCTTTTCAGCTGCGGTGGTGGGAGCGGTGGTGGGAGCGGTGGCGGCGGTGATGGCGGCGGAGGCAACGGCGACGGGGTGAAAGTCCCGATCAGTTCCGAAGAGGCAAACAGCGCCCTTCTCAAGGTCATCAACGACCCCACGGATGAAAACTTCGACGATCTGATGGATACGATCGCCGATCTGGACGACTCGAAGGAATCGTGCCTGTACAAGGCCGCCGGGGAGTTGCTCGCCGTCTACAGGAGCCAGCCGCTTTCGGAGATTATGGATAACTTCGGGCTGGAGGTGGGCATCGAGACGAACTTTGATGCACTCACCATGCAGCATAACCTGAGCCGGATCACCTACGATTACCTCAAGAAGGCCGTCTATATCACCGATGCACAGAGCCTGCTTGCCGAACTCGAGGAGCGGCTCACCCGGGCCGACAATCTCCTGGCGCAGGCGGAAGGCGAGGATATTGTGATTAGCCTCGAAGAGATGAACGCCGTGCACTTCGATACTATCGACATCCAGGTGATGCGGTCCGTGGTCAACCTGCTCAAGGCCCTGGTTATCTATCTGCAGGCAGTGGATTTCACAGTGGTGGATTATACCGTGTCCTATGGCGTAAAAAACTACGACATCCGCCTGCTCTGCACGGATCCGGACAGGGATATCCGCGTGCCGGATGATGATATCGATGATGAGTTGATGGAGGAGGCCTGGAAGGATCTCATCGCGAAGAACCCCAACCTTCTCACCTACCGTGATCGGGCCAGGCTCTCCGCATTCAGGTCTGCCCTCGATGCGGCGATCGGGCACTATACGTCTGCGGTCACGGCTATTGTGGGCTTGAGTGAAGAGCAGCGCAGGCAGCGGTATGCAAATGCCTTCAGCCTGGATACCGAGCTCGATCTTGAGTCCGCCAGACTGATTCGGGACAAGGTGCTGCCCTCCGTAATATCCTGCCTGGACAATCCTTCTGCCAAGGTCACCTCCTTCGAAACAAAAGAGACCGGTTTTTTTGAGTATATCGACGGCGGTGACGGGTTCTACTACCCCATGACCGAGAAAGACATCGAGGTCCAGGACTACTGTTTCAATAGTACGGCATTCAATACCAGGATCTATGATCTGCTCAACGCCGGGGCTGCCAGAACCCCTCGGCACGTTCTCCTCGAAGGGTGGGATCTGCCCGAAGGCACCGACTTCGAACCCTATGTCCCCTGCGGCGCTCCTGAGATCATCACAGGGGTCTTCCACATATCCTGGGATGAACCCGAGGAGACCTTCGAGATCCCCCTGGCTGACATAACCATCGATGGGGATCCGGATGACTGGGAAGGCATTGAAGCCTTCCAGACCGCGGGAGAAACCGTGTTCAAGATCGCGCGGGATCTAGAAGGCGATGTACTCTATCTCTGTCTTCAGACCGGGTATGAACCCTCCTCGGGCAATGAATGGCATTCAAGGGCATGGCTGAGTATGCAGTATGGTTTCCCCTGGTATTACTATGGAATGTATTATGACAGTGTGGGAGTGGATCTTTTTCTCGAAAAATATCCCGGGGACTCCGAAATGGATTACTATGCCTTATGCTATGGCTATGACACTTTAACCATAATAGATCCGCCAACCCTGTTTTCAGGCGGGGACACTGGATTCGAAATGAGCCTCAACGGGTTCTCTCGTTTGGTGAAAAAGGGCTCGTTGAACATTGTCCGGGTTTGGTGCAACGGTGACAGTAACGGGGGTTCCATCAAGCTGCTCCCTGAGGCGGAAGAGTGATAATGATCAGAGAGGGATGGGGCGATCGACCTCTCCCTCTCGACAATCACCTCGCAATGCGAAGACAGATCATTCACAGTGCCCTGGCCTTGGTTGTTCTCGCAGCCCTGGCTGCAGGCATTCTGCTGCTGCTCTTCCTCCCGGATGGCGACGGGCAGGCGGTGTCCCAAAGCAGGGTCCCTGAGCGCCTCGCACGGATCGGTCCCTATGTGAAGGAAATCCATGTCATGGAGAAGATCGGGCCGTACGACCTGTCGGTCCGGGCCTCCAGCTTTCACATGAAGAAGACCAAGTTCATGGGCTTCAGCACCAACCTCTACAAGCAGGTCGTTGCCCGTGATGTCCGGATCGTCCTGTACCGGGAGGGCGAAACGAAGCTCGAGGTGGAGAAGGATCGTCTGGTGATGCCGCCCGCCTTGGGGTACATCGATATCCAGGAGCCTGTGGTGGTCAGTCCTAAGGGCATGGATGACGTGAGCCGGATCGAGATAAGCCGTGATAAGGGGTTCATCCGGATCCACCGCAACAACGGAGTCGATACCTGGGAACTCGGACCGCAATCTCCTCTGTAACGGAAATCCACCCCTGGATGCATCCCTGCTGCGTGCGCCCTCAGGATACCGCTCTTCCTGCCGGCATGGAAAGGAAGCATCAGGAGATGGGCGCAATAAAAGCCTCTCCCGCCATGCGTACCCAGCTCCCGCCTGATAAGAGCCTGTAATCACTTCGTCAGGATGAAGCCTGCACCGCCTGAGGACGGGACGGCATCAGAACTGCGTGACCGGCTCGAGTGCGACCTCGGGGTAGATCTGGCCGTGCTTGGGCGGCATGGAGTTATACACCCAGTCGATGTCCATGACACCGAGGGTGATACCGCGCCTCTTCTCGAACCCGCCGAACACACCCCTGACGAGCACATCTTCCATGTCCATGGTGAGCCCGAACACGGCGACGACCGATCCCCGCTCCAGGCGCTTGAGCTCGTCACCGTAGGCAAGGGGGGAGAAGGCCAGCCGGGTGCTGTCCGCGGCCTGGCACTGGATGAGGGGGATGATGACCGGAAACCCGTCGGAGTCCACCCAGGAGAGGAACTTCAGGCTGTCCAGCCGGTTGAACAGACCTTGGGCCCAGGGTTTGAGTATCCGTTTGAAGTTCGGGGTGCGCACTGCGGACTTTCCGGCCCTGGTGAGCAGGGAAGAGAGGATGATCCGCCCCATGGGCAGGCGCTCCCGGCCCGCGGTCTCGATCAGGTCCATGTAGTGCACGGTGTGGATGCCGAAATAGGCATTGTAACGGAACATGGGCTTGCTGTTGAACATATCGAAATCCTCGCCGCTGCGCTCCTGATGAGTCCAGAGTGCCTTGCCCCGCCAGAGACTCTTCGAGAGCGTCATAATGAGAAAGCCGGTCTTGGGGTTGTCCTTCACGTGACGTTTGCTCAGGCCCTCAGAGAACTGGCCCCAAATGAGCTTTTCAGTGGTTTTCGCCTGAAGGGCCGTGATCAGGGTGACATGGGGCAGCCCCTCTGGGTTGACCGTCGCGATGAGGCCAACCTTTGCCTCGGGTTCGAACTCCCTGAGATCCCGCTCGTCGAACCGGTTCGATTTCGTTTTCATTGCCCGTCCTCCTTATATGCTCACTGACAGTCCCGCCCTTAGGGGCTTTCATGCCTTAGGGGCCTGCCGTATCTCACCTTTCGATCCTTAAAGTCAGCAGTACCCATATGGGTGATTTCCTGGAAATGCCATTCCGCTCACGGGGGCGTTTCACAGCCTGACGGGGGACATGATTTCTCCGGTGCCGGTGGATGCCCGCCGGATTCTTTTCCCATGGTCGCACCGCTCGCATGGACGATCACGTCCCTGCCCGCCGACTCTGATGCCGCCTGCACCAGGCGCTCCATGTCGCTCTCCGTCACAAGCCCGTAGTCCCGGCACTTCCAGTCGATCCCGAGCCCGTCGTACTTGTGAATGCAGAGATTGTTGAACGCGCAGAGCTCCCACTTAGAGACGGCCCCGGCCATGGCGTCATGGATAAAGGCGCCGATTGCGCGGATGTTCTCAACACTGTCCGTGTGGCCGGGAATGACCGGGGTGCGGACCCAGATCTCAAGGGAGTTGTGGTGCTCTTCCCGATAGTCTCTGACACGGGCGAGGTTCCGCTGGATCTGGCTGCCGCTCAGACCGGTATAGTCCCGGTGGAGCTGCTCGTCCATGAGCTTGAGGTCGTAGAGCAGCAAATCGGTGAATGGCAGGAGCATTTCAAGCCTTTCCCAAGGGCACTGGCCGCAGGTGTCGAGCGCGGTGTGGATGCCTTTTTCTTTCAGCGATTCCAATACCTTGCGAGCAAAATCCGGCTGGCGCGCCGGCTCGCCGCCCGAAAGGGTCACCCCGCCCCCCGACTGCTCGAAGTAGACGCGGTCCTTCACCAGCTCGTTCACGAGTTCCTCGGGGCTATAGTACCTGCCGTAGATCTCCATGGCCGTAGACGGGCAGACCTCTGCGCAGCAGAGGCAGTCCGTACATGAGAGCCTGTCGATATCGATGCCCGAGCCAGCTGCACTAAGCGCCTTTTCCGGGCACGCCTCGATGCAGCTCATGCAGCCGATGCACCGCGACCCTACCCAGTGCATCTGCGGCCTGTCCGGGATGCTCTCCGGGTTGTGGCACCATACGCATCGAAGCGGGCACCCCTTGAAAAAAACCGTGCTCCTGATGCCCGGACCGTCCTCGGTGGACATCCGCTGGATCCTCAGGATGAGCCCCTGGAGCTTTTCCGGGCGCTGCACATCGGTCTTCATACCGGCCCGCCACTCTGTGCGGGGTACGAACCCGGCGATCTTCTGCCTGCGCTTTCCCTAGATCGACTCATGGCTGATCCTTGCGATCACCTCATTCTGCAGCTCGCGGCCTATCGCGGTGAAGTAGGCGTTATAGCCCGTGATCCTCACCAGGAGCGACTGGTACTCCTCGGGCCTCTTCTGGGCATCGCGCAGCATGGGCGCGTCGATCATGTTGATCTGGAGCGAGGTCCCTCCCTGCTCGAGGCTCCCTTTGAGAAAGGCCTTGAACTTCTCTTTGTGCTCTGGGTCCCTGAGCAGCGACGGATTCAAGGAGATGGTGTGGCTCGCGCCGTTGGGCAGGCAGTTGAGGTAGCCGTCCCAGTCTCCGGGACCGTTTTCCGCCTTGCCGCCCAGGGCCTTGCCCACCGAGTTCATGTTTGCTGTGGGACCGTTGATGTCGGCCCCGCTCACCGGGCAGATGGCGTTTGAGAGAAATCTCCCTTTGGGCCTTCCGTCCGGGCTCGCCGGCAGGATAAACCCGTCGCCCACCCAGTAGTTCCAACTGAGCATCCCGGGCCTGAACTGCCTGCCCGTGGAGCGGGTTTTGTGCTTCCATGTCTTCTCGCACCACAGGTCCATGACGGCCCGGGCCATGGCGTCGGCCTTGTCGTCGTCGCGGCCGTACTTGGGTGTCTTGTACGCAGCCAAGGCCTGGAGCTTCTCGAAGCCCTGCCAGTTTGATTTAAGCGCCTTCACCAGCTCCTGAAGCCTGCACTGCTTCGTGTCGTACACCAGATGCTTGATCGCGAGCAGGCTGTCCACCGTGGTAGCGAAGGTCACGGCCTCGAGCGTGGTGAAGTTGAGTTCGGCACCACCCTGGGTGATGTCCATGCCTTTCTCCGCGCACCCCTTCACCAGGCAGGACAGATAGGGCGTGGGACAGAACCGGGCCCGGATCGACTCGGATTTTTCGTAGAGCTCCACGCACTGCTCGATGATGTACTGTGTCTGCCTGGCATAGGCGTTCCAGAAGTCGTCCCATGTCTTCAGCGACTCGACGTCTCCGGTCCGGGGGCCCGCCTGCCGCACCTTCTCGCGCTTGCCCGTGATGGGATCGACGAAGTCGAAGAAGTCTTTCCCGTCGTTCAGGGCGAGCTCCACGGCCTTGAGCAGGTTGAGGTTGTTGTCCACGGTCCCGGAGCGGTCGTTGCCCACCATGGTGTTCTCCAGGCAGCCGACCGGCGCATAGTCGTGCACATTGTCCTCGTTAATGAGATGCTCGACATGGGCCTTCTTCGCCTGCCGCATCATGCCCGCCATGGACCGCTCGTCGAAGTTGAGCAGAAAAGGCGAGCCCTGGCTCGTGGAGATCATGTCGACCACCTTGTCCAGGAGCTCATCCGGACTCCCCTTGTGGAGCCGGATGTTGGGCTTTGGCTCCAGGATGGGCGAGAGCTCGTCGATCACCTCGAGCATGGCATAGGTCAGGTCGTTGGTCATGTCGCGGCCGCCCCTGCCCATGCCCGAGAGGGTGATGAGCTGGCCGTAGCCCGAGGTGATGCCCATGTTCCCGATCCGGACCATGGCGTCGTAGACCGTGTTGGCGTGGATCCAGAAGCACTTGAGGATCTCCTTGCCGAACTCCCGGTCCATGCCCTGCGCGATCGAATGCTCCCAGTAGGGCAGGAGGTACTGGTCGATCCTGCCGAAGGACACGCCCGGGCCCGGATAGTTCTCGTCGCTCATGACGAGCATGTGGGTGAGCCACAGCGCCTGAACGGCCTCCCAGAACGTGCGCGCAGGTTCCCAGGGCACATGCCTGAGGTTCTCCGCCATCTGGACGAGCTCCTGTTTCCGGGCCGGGTCCTGCTCCTCACCGGCGAGCCTCTCGCAGAGTCCGGCATATCTGTAGGCCAGATCCCTCGGCATGGTGGCAGCGGTCATCATGGCGCGCAGCTGTGCGCCTTTGCTCCCCTTCTTCTCTTTTGGACTCAGGAACTCGTATCGGCGCTTAAGGTCCTCGTAGATACCCTTCCAGCCCAGGTTCAGGACCCGCTCGTATCCCGGGATGAGATGGCCCGAGGTGGCGCCGGAATTACCATAGCCGTGGTCGTGGAACCACTTCATCGACGCCCGTGCGCCCTTCCTGCCGTAGATGAGCCGGTCGCGCTGCCTTGCCTCCTTTTTCGTCCAGCACATGGATGTCTGGACATTGAAGCGGCCGCCCGCGATGAGGTCTCCGGGCAGGATCTCGCAGGGGACGTAGTTCACCATCACCTCCCGGATGAACCATGCCTTGCGTTCGGGCAGGCTCCAGGTCCAAAAGGCGGGATCCAGCTTCACGGTACGCGCGGCCTGCTGCATGGAGGACCGGAAGGTCTGGAGAAAGGCATAGGTCTCGGGCACGATGTAGAAGGTCATCTCGTCGAACTGCACGTCCCAGGGCATGCCCGTGCCCCAGGCCGTGAATTCGTTGTTCCACGCGCGGCTTGCCCCCTGGAAGTAATAGTCGCGGAGCCACTGGATCCGCGGGGAGAGGTTTTTCGGTTTCTTGATCCTTTTGCCCGGGTCATCGAGCGCAACTGCCATTGCCATGGCACACCTCCTTTTTTACCGGCGGGGAAGCAGTGTTCTCAGGCGCTGCTCGCCGTGGGCGAGGGTCTCGGTCATGATTGCCACCGCCTGTTTCGGGTTCTGTTTCTCGACCGCCGCAAGCAGTCTCCGGTGAAACCGGAGTATTGCGGGGATTACTTCAGGATCGGAGAAGAAGATCGAGGTGAAGTACATATACACCGGCCTGAACGAGTTGATGAGCATGGGATAGACGAGATTTCCCGATGCGATGCCCATGGTGAGGTGAAACTCAAAGTCCAGGGCGGTGATCTTGTCGATATCGCGGGGATCGGCCGACTCCTCGGCATTCATGATTTCATGGAAGGTCTCGATGTGGGCGTCCGTACGGTTGAGTGCGGCGAGCCGGGCGGTCTCGTTCTCCACCAGTGCCCTCACCTGGATGAGGCTCTCCAGCAGCTCGGGGTCCAGGCCGCTGCGCTGGAAATTGACGAGCGACTCCAGGATGGCGAGCGAGCCCTCTTTCCGGTAATCGCTCACCACAGCGCCCGCTCGGGGCTTCAGCTTCACCAGTCCCTTGGCTGCCAGCTCAACGAGCCCCTCGTGCACCACGGGCCTGCTCACCCCCAGCTGGAGCGCCAGCTCGCGCTCGGGGGGCAGTTTCTGGCCGATGGCAAGCCTGCCCGTGAGGATCAGATCTTCGAACCGCGAGATGAACACCTGTTTCAGACTCTCGGTCTTGAGCGGCCCCAGCATATCCTTCATGAAAATACCCCCTCGCAGGCTGTTGGTATTACCAACAGCAATAATGCCCGTGATTCGATGATGAATCAAGGGAAAAATATTTTTTCTCATCCTGTAAGCGCATAAAAAGGGGCGGGATAATGATCGGATTTCCGCCAAGGAGACGGAAGCATTGTCCGGGCAAGGCTGTCCTGCGGCAGGAGCCGGGGCCCTGATGAGAGGAGGATTGTGCTGACAGGCCTGCCTGCTATTATACATGTGATAAGTGCAGTTCGGTTTGGGGAGGGTCTATAAGGGAGGGCTCTTTAAGTAAGGTTCGTACCAGTGAATCTCGAAGTAAAGACCAGAAACGAGATCGGAGCAGAGGCCTGGAACGGTTTTGTCCTGGCGAGTGACGAGGCCTGGCTGTGGCACTGTTTCGACATGGCGGAGCTGCGGGCCGCCTGGCCGGATATGTATGATGTGAGCTTTGGGATCATAGACCGTGACCATGGAGGAAGTCTGGTGGCGGTTGTGCCCTGTTTCGTTCATGCGCGTCACTCCATGAGCTCGATAGGCGGGCCTGCACTGGAGAACCGGCTCGGCAGAAAACACCGGGGCAGCGTGTATGAATGTATACGTGAGCACCTTCAGGCTCTGGCCAGAGAAAAGAGAATCAGCACCGTCATGCTCTCGCTTTCACCCCTTGCCCCGGCGTACACCGGCGGCAACTGCCCGCTGGTGAACCCCCTGCTGTCTCTGGGATGCGAAAACGCCCTCACCCAGACATTGATTGTAGATGTCCGTAAAGGCCGGGACACTGTGTGGCAAAACATGGAAGGCCGCGCACGGACCGCGGTGCGCAAGGCCGAGAAACTGGGGGTGAGGGTCCGGGAGGCGGGCATGGATGAATCGGACACCTACTACAAGCTCCACTGTGAAACCTATGATCGTACAGGTGTGCCTGCTCATCCCGAGGCTTTTTTCAGGAAAATGTGGGAGAAGTTCCTCTCCGACGGGCGCTGCCGCGTCTGGTTTGCCGAGTATGGGGGACGTGTGGTGGCTGCGGAGAATTTCGGGATCTTCAAAGACAGGGCCGTCTATTGGACAGGGGCTGCAAGCAGGCAGGGCCTGGAAGTGTGCGCGAACTCCCTCATCCAGTGGCAGGCGATAGAGTGGATGGCGGAAAGCGGCATCCAGTGGTATGAGACCGGCGAGGCATTTCCCGGTATCCGGGAAGGAAAGCTCAAGGGCCTGAGCGATTTCAAACAGAGCTTCGGGGGGACGCTCTTTCCATTTTACAAGGGGATCATGAGAATACCGCGGGAAGAAACACGGGCGGAGCTTCTGAAGAGATCGCTTGCTGCATGGATCAGGGCCACACGGGATCTTCTCGTATGCGGGATCGGCCTGGGAGGGGACCCGGGGCGAAAGAGC
>Ga0208694_1001695_pt1 | contig 25629 bp, 24 predicted proteins | sample AD_UKC078_MetaG_FD_184442 | JGI IMG/M metagenome (GOLD analysis project Ga0208694, IMG submission 184442) | Active sludge microbial communities of municipal wastewater-treating anaerobic digesters from USA - AD_UKC078_MetaG (SPAdes) (version 2) | ecosystem: Engineered > Bioreactor > Anaerobic >...
TGCCAATGTGACTTTTATCAAACAGATAATAATTAACACCACCTGCAATTTCAACCCCCTTAAACAACAGTTTATTGTCGGGATAATTAAAAATTTTCGAAAAGTGATTATTGTCCTTGATAAACTCTCTAAGCTTGATAAAGGATTTATCTTGCGCATCTGCAGTAAACCATCTTGAAGGTGTAATGAGGGATGTGTAATCTGCGTTTAATTTAATAGTATTTTGAATAAACATAGGAAACAATTGCTTTGATAACGAAGCATTCTCTCCTGTATCGCTAATATTTTCCTGATATGGAGGATTTCCCACCACTGCATCAAATTTCATTTCCTTCACTCCTCCTTTTTTCCAATAGCTTGGCTTCAATACGCGCTCTGTAAACTGCTTGGGCTTATTCTTCATCATATTGATAAGGTCATCAAAATAATGAGCATTGACAGTTAAATCTTTAAAACCAACCAGTGTGCGTTTTGTTATGGACTTAGCCATTGGGGTTTTGCAAATGATATAGACATTTTCCTTCACTGTATCTGCCCACAACTTTTCCTGTAATTCGTCTGTCATCTGTTCTTCCGAATAAGCAGAACCCTTACTGCGGAAAATGCTGTATGCTACAAATAAAGGATACAGTCCTGTTTTAGAGTTGATTTCCAGTATCTGTGCACTGGAATTTCCAAGGGTTTCGGCAGTAACCTTGCCTTGGTCAACATACCGTGGCACTTCAATCAGAACATTATGTTCAGGATCATAGAAGTCATAGCCGCCAAGACAATCGCTCATGTGCATATTTACCACTCGCCATGGGGTCAACACGGTTTCCTTGTCCGGATTCTTGAAACAGGTAAACAACTGTGCAATTTTCTGTACACGATCTGTCGGAGGCAGTTCATCTGCACTTTTTACGGTGTTTCGTATTTTTCTTCCGGCTGCAATAAAAATTTCTGGGTCATAATACTTTATAAATCTTTTAAATATATCTTTTGTAACACCGTTCGGCATAAATTCATCCCAGGAGGAATCATCTACAAGGGTAACCAGATTTTCCATTGTAACATCCTCACTAATGTCAATATCAGCACCATAAATCAAAAGTGGCATACGAATGGAAATTCCTCGCAAAATTGATATTGCGGTTTGTTTGTTTTTATTCTTTTCCTTGGCTTCATCAAGTTTTGCCTGTTCCTCAGGAGTACGCTCACGCTTTGGCTTTTTATCAATTTTTTTCAGTTCTTCGTATTCCTCATCGGTAAATCCCTGGTTATTGATATCAATTTCATTTGTTTTCTGCTGTGCCTTTGATGTTCCGATAATTTTCTTAAGGTCGGCAAAATCATCAAGTGCCACACCGTCGAGTTTGAGTAACTCGTCATTGTACAGATTTGTATCATCAAAACCTTTCTGTACGGCTCTTTCCGCATAGGCTCGTTTCAACTGCTGCAGCAAATTATTGGTATTATACTTTTTCATCTCTGTACCATCCACAGAGATAACAGGGCAGTAATTCAAAAATTCACCGAGGATTTTTCTATCATCACCGCCTGTCTTTCCTGCCTTGGTGGAGATTGCAACGGATTCTGCTACCATTTTAAGCGTGCGATCAGGAGCAAAATCAAATACATAGCAACATTGCTTGATTTTACCGTCCTTATTACAGGGTGACTGAACTCGGAAAATAGTCTGCAAATAGTTTGCTGCCGAGGTTGAAAAAGAGCCAGAAAGCATAAAAACAGCTGTCCATTCCGGTACTGTTACTCCTGTTGTCAACTTACCACAAGAAAGAGTGATTGTGTACCCATCTCCTGCTGTGTCTATGGCATAGCGAACTTTTTGTAGGGCATCCTTTGATTCTTCATCCTTATCACCGTCTCCGGCAACATTCACGATATTGAATTGTCCACATCCAAAAACAGGATGAGCTTTCATCATTTTGCTAAGTGCTTTTGCTTCCTTTACACCAGGTACTATCCATAGAGAGTGTTTAAAGAGTTCTCGGTATTCCAATGTGGAATAAGGGTAATTACTTGTGCTATCTTCTTTGGTTATGAGGTTAATAAAACTTCTGACATCTGCCTCATGGCAAAAATCACCCACGCTTTGACCAGCCGGAATATCACGCTTGTCTACACGAATATCACCAGTCCAGACCCGGAAAAACTCACGGAAATTAAATGCTTTGTCCTCCAATTCTGCATATTTTCCATTATCAATAAGTTTTCCGATGTCATAAGTAAAAATTTTCAGTTCTGGCAATTCATCATATGGATTTGAGTCTCCGAAATGCAGCGCATCCCACTCAGCTTTTCTGCTCTGCTCCATGACATAATCCCAAGTATAGATACTATTGTCCTCGTAATCTCGGAGAATATTAAAAGGTGTGCCGGACAAGGCCAGAAATTTGGTATCATGATCAGTGCCTTCCTTGACAATGGTTTTAATAACATCGTCACCGAGAGCTGTGGTGGTACCTTCATGGGCTTCGTCAACAATAACAAAATCCCAATCAAGAGAGAAAACAGCATTGTTTTTATCAAATTTACCACCTACAGCATCAGAACCACGTAAATCCTGCATAGAGGCAAAATAAACAAACTTCTTGCTGGATTTTAGCAATTGCTCAACATTATAGCCACTGTTTTTAGAGCCATACACATAATCTTTTTCGCTATAAAAAATCTTTGTGAAATCTTCGTACCAGCCGCTATCTACAACAGGTCTGTGAGTGATAATAATGGTACGACTGAATTTCGCTCTACGCACCACTTCTAATGCAGATAAGGTTTTGCCAAAACGCATCTTAGCGTTCCAGAGCATACGATTTCCATCTTTGAACTGCTTAAGAGTTTTCTCTATGGCTTCAACCTGCTCTGGTCTAAATACAATAGGAACAAAGTTGTCTGCGGGTAAGTTTGATAAGTTATTCTGATTCTTTTTAACGGCTTCAATTGCTTTTTTCGCCGTCTCGAGGTCAACCTTATACCACTCGCGTCCGGTAGTATTTTGAGGCATTTTCTTTTGGATATGAGAATTTTCAAGCACACGATGTACTTGGTGATCGCGGAACGCTCTTAACGCAGGCTTTCCGTCTTTTCCTTTAACAGTACGGATGGCAAGTTCGGTATGTAGGAGAATAGGCTTAATACCGGCGGTATTAGTATATTGCTTAATTCTACTTTTGGCTGCTTGGTTTAATGCTTTACAGTTAGGAGACAGACTATCGATTGAGTCCTCCGTTTTAATGGTGGCATCACCGATTTTTAACAATCCTTTGTGTGCATCATCCTGTATTTCAAAGATGTATATTAGCTTATATTCAAATGAAGACTCAAACAAACTGTCCATTTTTTTCTCCTCCTATCAGCGATGCAAAAACCACGCTGCGGTCTGCTCGCCAATCCATTATTTTGCATTGCTGACTTTTTGACTTTTCCAAGCTATCAATATCATCTAAAATGTCGAATAAACTTAATTGTCTATAGCTTTCTTCAAGTTTACCGAAAGGTACAGTATATTTTAAACCATCCATCTGCCACAAATTCCAAGAGATAATCCTTGCAGCAGTGTTCAACATCTTTTCATCTGGAATTTCATTAAATTTGTACAACGCATTTTCAATGAATGTATAAAACACATTTTCACGGGCAATCAGTAGATTGTCACCTTGGTATTCATATCCATATGAACTTTGTAAGGATCTTAGTGCCCATTTGTACCAATCTTCCTTATTATCAGTGTTTTCGTTGACCACACGCAGTTTTCGGTCTAATATGCCAATTCTATCTGGTAATGGGATAGGCTCTCCTGTTGATGTATCATATCTGCTGACCAAATATGGAGCTTCTCCGCAGGAAATCTCCATCCTTCGAGCATCCACGTAATCTTTCCATTGCTTGCCTTTTACATCAGGAAAGATGATTTTTCCTTTGGTGGTTATCCATCTGTCTCCACAACCAGAGTTAAATACAGATTTTCTATTAAACCATTGTTCATCCACCAAATTATTCTGCTCATTACATACCCAGGATGGTGTAAATACTTCTGCTTTATCGCGGGTTCGGTTTGCCTGATGCTCTTTAGCCTTGGCAATTCGAGGACGTATCAATTTTGAGTGCACCCCGGTTATTAGTGAAGTTTGTATATGGCACTTAGCACCATAGTCCATTCCAATGGACTCATAATCACTTGTAGCCCAAATTATATTTTTTCTTGTTGTTCGGTCTATCAGAAGCTTGGCAAGGATTGGGTTTCCTAACTTAATAATCTCTTCTTCCAAAACATCTATCTCAAAATATACGCTCATCTTTTATCTTCCTTATCTTCAACCGCTGGCACAAAATCCAGTATATCGTCCACGCCGCATTCCATGATGCGACAGATATTTTCTATGCTTTCCATAGAAATATAATGGTTACGTTTCAGCCGAGTTAATATATTGCCGGAAAATCCGGCTCTGCGTTGTAATTCAACATTGGATATGTCTTTCTCTATCATCAAGTGAAATAACTTTTTATAACTGACAGCCATTTCACACCTCCGTTTGTTAGTTGTATAACATATTAATTTTATCACGAAAAAGTGATAATTACAATATGATGATGAAAAATTCACAAAACCCAGCCTTCCAAAACGGTACTTGAGGTCTATTTTATATTTTCTGCTTCAGCAGCCTTTTTCCTAGCATAGCTGGCTCGTCTGTTCCTACGATTACGCTCGGCTTGGCAATCCCAACTGTCACAATATAGTTGACGGCTCGAATGTCGTACAAAGTATTTCCCGCAAGCAAGGCAGGAGAGTATTGAGCCTTGTGATTCAAAATAGTCAAGGTCTTCATCAACTGGAGGCGCAACATCAGCTACCATTCTGGAAAAGGTGTACCAACAAATATCAAAAACAGATTGAATGTCGGCTCCGTACATCACTTTACCGGTTTTCTTATCTAATTTCAGCCTCATCCGGAAGTCAGGAAACATGTCAATCACTTGGGAAACGTGATGAATATAATTTTCTAAAATATTAGCCTTGTATTCCTCATCATCCTCGTATTGCCTATATCGCTCAAGAAAAGCGAGACTATCACAAAGCCTACCTTCATAATAGAGATTTCTTGCATAATCAATTTCGCCGTAGTATTTAACTCTTCTCAAGGCAAAGTACAGTTCAAAGACCGTACCTAAGTTACACAAATCCTTTGTGAATCGTTTGATGCTGAACGTAGCATCGTCTTGGATCAAATCCATATAAGTGATATGAGCAAACTTCTCGCTTTCCAGCATTTCATATAGATTATCAATTTCATAAGGATGAATATTGTTTCTACACCAATCCCAGACGGCATCTGTAATTTGAACAGTGCTGTCTGGGTTATTTAATTTGCCATAAAGATTACACAAGCTGACTAATAACTCCTGTCCAGTTAAGGAATAATCAGTACCACTTTCAGGAGCATGAAGACCTGTAAATATAGGCTTGATTATTTCCCCCTCATCGTCATAGTCTGGCACATACTCAGGGAATCGCACAGCCCTATATATCATTTCACCTACGCCACCAATTTCTACGAAACTAAGATTTTCTACCGGCAATTTTTTCATAACTATCATCCTTTGAATTGTAATCGTTAATGTAATCGTTGAAAATTTAACTTCGATTACATTTTATTTTACAATGGCATTAAATACAAGAGCAAATTGTAAAATCCCTTGTTTCATAGTTCCTTGATAACTGAATAGTCCACCCGCAAGAAATACTTTCGCAGTGCCGCCGCCACGATGGTGAAAACTGGAGCGCTTCTACTGCAAATGAATACGAGGAGACCACGCACAGGTGGCTGCCTTAGGAACGGTAGTGAATGGTGGATGTAGAAACCAAAACAACTATCAAAAAAGGAGGAAAGAGCAAATGGAAAAAACGACCATGAGTGTGCAGGAGCTATCGGCACAGATGGGCATTAGCCTACCAAAAGCCTACGAACTTGTAAAATCGCCGGGATTCCCCACCATACGAATTGGTACGAGGATTTTAATTCCGGTTGATGCCTATAAGGAGTGGTTACTCAGAAACTCGGCACACAGATAATGGAAAAGCAAATTTTACGGAGAGGAGGTGAACGAGATGGCGAGTGCAATGCAGGAACTGATGGATAAGAAAATATGGTTTCCGTGGAGATATGTGACTGATAAGGACGGCAAGGTGAAAAAACTTCCCTTTGCTGCAAGCGGAGGTGCAACAGGTACAGATGACACTTACAGTAGTACTTGGGTTATATATGATGAAGCTGTTTCAGCGAAAAATAAGTTCCACGCTGCCGGTGTCGGTTTCAAACTACCGGAAGGCTACTTTTTTCTGGATATTGACCACAGGAAACTCACAGACCCGCTGGTGCAGACATTGCTTGTCCGGTTTGACTCCTACGCAGAGCATTCTGTGAGCGGAGGCGGTATCCATATTTACGGCAAGTGCGACTTGTCAAAGTTGCCAACATATATAGATGTTAAAGGCAAGGTCAGACTGGATAAGCAGTTCTATCAGAAGAATTCCAAAATCGACCTTGAACTTTATGTCGGAGGTATCACAAACCGCTTCGCGGCCTATACCGGCAATATCATCGAAGATAAGCCTCTTAATGATTGTACCTTAGCAGTCCTTACAACGCTTGATAAAAATATGCGAAAGACCAAGAAGATAAATTACAGCAAAAAACGTGACGGTGACCGCACTGCTTTCGATATTGTCTGTAATCTCCGTAAACAGAAAAACGGAGAAAAATTCAAGAAACTATATGATGACGGCGATATCTCCGAGTATGGCTCACAGTCAGAAGCGGACGCAGCATTATGTGCCTTAATAGCATTTCGTACTGGACCCAAATTTGGGGAGATTGATGATATCTTCCGCAGTTCTGCTCTCTATCGCGAAAAATGGGAGCGGGATGATTACAGAGAAGTTACCATTGCTGCCGGGATTGAGGCCTGTCATGGTATCTTTCATAAATCCAAGATGGAACATCCGTATTTCATCAAGTTTAATGAGCAGACTGGAGAGGCTTATGTCAGCGTTCCTCTTCTTGCAAAATATGTGCGAGAACACCTCTGCTATGTGCTTGTAAGGGATAACGGTAAACAGGGACTTATGAAATACATTTATGAGAAAGGTTGCTACCGGCTTTATGCCGACAATATGCTGATGGGCATTATCAAGCAGTACATTGCAGATTATGATGAGGAACTTGTCAAAATGGGAAAAGTCAGTGAAACCTTGCAGCATATCACCACCGACCTTAACTATATCAGCCAAGAGGAGTTAAACGCCGATGAGGATCTAATCAACTTCAGCAATGGTCTGCTCCGTATTACTGCAAACAATGCCATTCTTGCTCCACACAGTCCGGATATTCTCTCCACCATACAAATCCCATGTAGCTGGACAGGCAGAGAAACACCCACACCAGTGTTTGACAGATATATGCACACCCTCACCAACGGTGATAAAGCCATAGAGCAACTGCTCCTTGAATTTATCGGAGTATGTATCTCAAACATCAAGGGATGGAGAATGAAAAAAGCACTTTTCCTTGTTGGCATTGGTGATACCGGCAAATCTCAGCTAAAGAGCCTTGTGGAGCGTCTGCTTGGCAAAGGGAACTTTATCGGTATTGACCTTAAAGAAATAGAAGCCAGATTCGGCACCGGTGCAGTTTACGGCACACGCCTTGCCGGTAGCTCCGATATGAGTTTTCTCTCCGTGGATGAACTGAAAACATTCAAGAAAATAACCGGTGGCGATAGTCTGTATGCCGAGTTCAAAGGACAGCAAGCCTTCGAGTTCACCTATAACGGCCTGCTGTGGTTTTGTATGAACAAACTTCCAAAGTTCGGCGGTGATGATGGTAAATGGGTCTATGACCGCATTATGATAGTGAGATGCCCAAATGTCATCCCCAAAGACAAGCAGGATAAAACACTCCTCGATAAAATGTATGCCGAGCGTGACGGCATCGTCTTCAAAGCGGTAAAGGCCCTGCAGACAGTCATCGCCAATGGCTACAGATTCTCGGAACCGAACAGCGTAAGCCTGGCAAGAGAAAAATATATGGCGGAGAACAATACAGTAGTCTCCTTTTTTGAGGAGTGTATTTGTGAATGGCCTGACGGAAAAATCAACAAACACTGTACCACAGGCCGCATTTACAAAGTTTATCAAGGTTGGTGCCGGGAAAATAATAATGGCTTTGCTAAGACTGCTAAAGAGTTCCGGGAGACCCTCGCTACATACCTCGGAACGGATTATTCGACAATCACTACCCGGCATAATGGCAATACCTACTATAAGAACTATTCGCTCACGAATGAGGCAAAAGAGCAGTTTGCAAAGGAATACGGCTATGACGGAACTGAGTTCTTATAAAAATGGTAGCAGTAGTAGCAGTGCCGGTAGCAGTAAAAATCACAACTGCTACCACGTAAAATGCCCACAGGGTAAGGCTTTTAGGGCAATCGGTAGCAGTTGTAGCAGTTCTTATAACTTCTCAGAAAAATTTCAATAAAGTTAGTAAAAAAATATAAGAATACAAAGATTGTATGAAGTGTGAGTATAAACACGCTTAGTGCTGCTACTTCTGCTACCAACCGACTGAAAACCCTTGATATACATCGCTTTTCTGAAGTAGCAGTACCAAAAAACTCTGCTACCAGTTCTGCTACTACTGCTACAAAAAATCTCAATTCGAAAGGAGGAAAAAGGATATGAACCAAATCAGAGTTATAGGCGTGATGGATGCCGAGAGCGAAATAACCAAACATAGCAGTCCATCGGATTTTGGTGATGACCTCTATGATGGTATCTCGCTCTATCGCCGCAAGGATATGAAACCGGTAGTGCTATTCGTGAGCAAAAACGCTGAACCTGCCCGATGGAAGGCCGTGGATGGAGCTTCCGAGTTCTACTTCTGTTCATACGCAGAGGCTATAAGATTCTGCAAGATACGCGGATACATTTTCATGAAATGAGGAAAGCAGCGTTAATGCAGGAACCTTTTACCCTGACAGCTGAAATGGCATTAGCTCAAAAATGAGCCAACGTTTTTCATTACATCCAACAATAATTTTAGGAGGAATTTAAAATGGCAAACTATCCACTTACAAAAATGAACAAGGAAGGAACACTCCTTCGCCCGCAACACTCATACTACTCTGATGAATATGCACAGAGCACGTGTGATCTATTCCTGTCAGATTCCATCGTTGAAGACGAGCATGGAAAACTGCACAAGTATTATCGTCTCCACGCAAAACAGGATCACAATATGGAAATGGCTTTTGCCTATGATATCCATTGCCCAGATTGCAATGTCGGTATGCTAAAACAGATCAGCAGACCACTCAGCTATAACGAACTAGGACTATACAGATGCCCTGTTTGTGACAAGAAATAAGGAGGGAAAAATGATGAGCACTTACACTGAAAGATTACCTTATACCGGGTCACCGGAATATGATAAGCACTTCTGGAACGCTATGCGCGGCCATAAGACCAGTTTAGATGAACTTTCAAAAGGCTACAACACCGGAACTGGTCTGTATGCAATGCCAAATTCATCGGATAACAAGTACATGAACGCTCTTGAAAAGGAAAGCCTGTTCCGCGGTATTGGTACAGTCATTAAAGCATACGGTTCTGGCTACCGTATTTTCGCCAAAGACAGTAAAGAACTTGCTGAGTGGGTAGCAGAAAATGATGCCATCCCCATTTATGAAAGTATCGAAGATTTCACCATTAACACCGTAGACAGTTGGAAATTGGCTGCTTTGGTAAAGATGGACGAAGCCTTCATACACGATGCCAGCTTTGATATTGAGAATTATCTTATCAAACGCTTTGCCAAGAACTTCGGTAGAGCCGAGGATAATGCTTTCATCAATGGCAACGGAACTGAAATGCCCACAGGTATTTTGAATGCCACCGGTGGAGCAGAAGTTGCTACGACAATTGATGAAATAACATATGATGATGTTATCAGCTTGTACTTCTCAGTAAAACCGGAGTACCGCAAAAATGCAGTATGGCTGATGAACGATGTAACTGCACTTGCACTTCGTACTTTGAAGGACAATGCAGGCAACTACCTCTGGCGAGACAGCGACGATACCATTCTTGGCAAGAAGGTAATAATGACTGAGTTTATGCCGGATGTGGAGTCAGGGTCCAAGCCCATCGCTTTCGGTGACTTCAGTTATTCCTGGGTTATCGGCAGGAGACCCATCGGCGTTAGGACACTTACCGAGAAGTTCGCTGCTCTTGACCAGCTTGGATATTTGGCCTATGAGTTCCTTGACGGTAAACTTATACGACCAGAGGCCGTAAAGGTAATTCAGATAAACACCGAATCCATCGGTTAAATAAATTACGAGAAAAGGCACAGTGGAATGATCTGCTGTGCCTTTTTCTCATAGAAATATGTATTTTCCATGATTGAATCTACAACACATTTACCCTTATTGTGTGCAGTTTATCTCGGTTGTGGCTTTAATACCCCGTTTGAATCTGCGTTTTTTTACGCGTTACCCCACGCCGCTGTCCGAGATGAAAAGTTGTAGAGATCAGACCACCCCCAACCGGTCAATAGACACTTAAGGGAGTAACGATTCGTTACGCCATATCGAAAGGAGGAATCCTTATGGATGATAAAACCATCAGTGTTACCGAAAAAGTTATCGGTGACACGCTGTACATTGTAGAATCGGCAGTCAGCAATGCTGCCAAAGAGACTGCTTATGACAAGCTAAAACGCATGATGCTGAACGACACCAAAAGTCTTGAAATAAAGGCTTCTTAGCCCATATCAACTTGACTTCTTCACAGTAGTACGGGAATATAGAGTACCGCTTGAAGACTGTCGGAAAGGAGGAAAACATGAATAAAAGACAGTCAAATACTACTGTGAAGAATATCGATAAAATCACCGCTCTCTATTGCCGGCTCTCTCGTGATGACGAGTCGCAAGGTGACAGCAACAGCATTAAAAACCAGAAAACCATTTTACAGAAATACGCTGATGACAATGGTTTTGCAAACACAGAGTACTTTGTTGATGCCACTGTTATAATAGGACTAAAGCAAAACCCGACACACGGGCGGCGCTTTAGTCCTATTTTTTTTGCTTAAATCGGGCATTTTGTGGGGCAAAACGCAAAATGCTACTACGAAAAGGAGGAAAACTGAATATGGTATGGGCTAAGGCGTTCGCTGTCTTTTTGGACAATGAACGCCTTCCCCTATATCCGCAGAACGGAGGTATCTATGAACGAAACCATCACAAACATTCCCTTGGGCGAGCTTCACCCATTTCCAGACCACCCTTTCGGAGTGCGAGACGATGAAGCTATGGAGCAGACTGTTGGGAGCATCCGAGAATACGGAGTGCTTGTCCCTGCCATTGCAAGACCCCGTGAAGAAGGTGGATATGAGCTTATCGCAGGACACCGACGAAAACACGCCTGTGAGCTTGCTGGGCTTGAAACGATGCCGGTCATTGTCAGAGACCTTGACCGCAACGCTGCAGTTATCATTATGGTGGATAGCAACATTCAGCGTGAGAACATTCTGCCGAGCGAACGAGCCAAGGCGTACAAGATGAAATTGGAAGCCATAAAACGGCAAGGCGCACGGCACGATTTAACTTCTACACAAATTGTGCAGAAGTTGTCCGTGGACAAGGTTGCCGAGGAAGCAGGCACAAACCGAGAGCAAGTAAGACGATATATCCGTCTCAATGAGCTTGAACCACAGCTTATGCAGATGGTCGATGAGGGTAAAATCGGTATGACCCCTGCGGTCGAGATTTCCTATCTCAAACCCGATGAACAGAAGCTACTCATTGAGACCATCGACAGCGAACAGGCAACGCCGTCCTTATCCCAGGCACAGCGAATGAAGCGGCTCTCCCAAGAGGGCAAGTTGAACGACGATGCGATGCTCGGAATTATGATGGAGCAAAAGAAACCCGAAACGTGGGATTTGAAGCTCCCTATGGATAAGATACGGAAATACTTCCCACGTTCCTACACACCGCAGCGTATGGAGGAAACCATCATCAAGCTGTTGGAAAACTGGATGAAAAAACGACAGCGAGACCAACAGCGATAAAATCGAATACCGGATATGAGCCGAACAGGAAATATATTTTTTCTGGTTCGGCTTTTTTCATGCCCGGACACAGGAGGCAGCATGGCAGTATGTAGAGTTGAAAAGAACAAATACTATACCACCATGTCCAACTATCATCTGCGAGACCCCAACCTGTCCAACAAAGCACGAGGACTTCTGTCCACGATGCTTTCCCTCCCCGATAATTGGGATTACACAACACGAGGTCTTGCAAGGATTTGTAAGGACGGCGTGGATGGGATTACCGCCCAGCTCAAAGAGCTTGAACAGTACGGCTACCTTGTACGCCACCGTATTCGTGACAGCACCGGCAGAATCACGGATATGGAGTACATCATCTATGAGCGACCACATACGGCTTCACCAGATACGGAAAAGCCGTATATGGTAAAACCGGATATGGCTTTGCCACGTCTGGAAACTCCCGCACAAATAAATATAGATAAAAGAATTACTGAAGAAATAAATACTGATTCAGTAAATACTCATTCAATTCTTTCCGACGGCTCACGTCCGTCTGTGCTTGCAGCACTTGAAGCGAAGCGAAAAGAAGTGAGTGTCAGAGATATGGATGAGTACAGAGAAATCATTATGGAGAACATCGACTATGACATTCTCCGTATGGATATGCCCTACGACCACGACCGCTTGGAGGAAATCTTAGAACTTATCGTGGAGACCGTCTGCTCCAACAAGAAATATATCCGTGTTGCCGGTACGGATTATCCTGCGGAGGTTGTCCGTTCAAGGCTTCTCAAACTGGATTCGGAGCATATCAAGTTCGTGTTCAGTTGCTTGCAGGAGAACACAACGAAAATCCGCAACATCAAGCAATATTTGCTGACCACGCTGTACAATGCCCCCACTACCATCGGCAATTACTACTCGGCTTTGGTTCAGCACGATTTATACGGCGACTCTCGTGATTAAACACGGGAGTATTTTTATGCCCTGGAAAGAGACTCAATCTTGAAAATCTTTATCTACCATCGGGTGAGACCGCCTTAGTGCGTGACCGTCAACCCGTACTGCACCAATTTCTCAAAGAGAGGAGGTATGTCTATTGCAGGAGGAAGTTGAAAGCAGGACAGTTACTCTGGCAATCACCACCACGAAGATGACCGCCAATGTTTTGAAACAGGCTATTTCCAAGTATCTTGCCCATTGCAAGGAAAAGAAAGCGGAGAAAGCCCGTGAAGGTCCTGTTAAGCCCTGCGGGAAGCAGAGCGTGAAGCAGCTCATAGGGCAAAATCAAGGTGTTTCCAACATCGAAATCACCGACAAGAATATCAAGGACTTTGAGCGAATTGCGAGGAAGTATGGCGTTGACTTCGCTCTGAAAAAGGATAAGACGGGAGAAATCCCGAAATACCTTGTTTTCTTCAAGGCTCGTGACGGCGATGCTCTGACAGCAGCGTTCAAGGAGTACACCGCAAAGACCGACCGTAAGAAGGAAAAGCCCTCTGTTATTCAGAAGCTCCGGAAGTTCAAGGAGCAGGCTGCGTCCATCGACACGCCGAAGGTACGCAAGAAGGAGCTGGATGCACGATGAAAAAAGTGAATTACAAAAAGCTCATTCTGCCTAATATCCCATATGTGTTCATAGCTTTAATCGCCACCAAGCTCGGACAGGCGTTTCGCCTTGCACCGGGCATGGACTTTTCCTCAAAGCTGTTGGGCATTATGGACGGCTTTTCAATGGCATTTCAAAACATTATGCCGAGCTTCCACCCGATTGACCTGCTCGTGGGCGTAGCTGCCGCAGCAATCATCCGTCTTGTGGTGTATTTCAAAGGCAAGAACGCCAAGAAGTACCGCAAAAATATCGAGTATGGTTCAGCTCGTTGGGGCACAAGAGAGGATATTGCCCCTTTCGTTGACCCTGTGTTTGAAAACAATGTCATTCTCACCCAAACGGAGAGCCTTATGATGGCAAACCGACCCAAAGACCCCAAGAACGCACGAAACAAAAACGTGCTTGTCATCGGCGGTTCGGGTTCCGGTAAGACGAGGTTCTTTCTGAAGCCTAACCTTATGCAGATGCACAGCTCTTATGTGGTCACTGACCCGAAAGGTAGTGTGGTCTGCGAGGTTGGCAAGCTACTGGAGCGTAACAACTACAAAATCAAAATCTTCAACACTATCAACTTCAAGAAGTCGATGCACTATAATCCATTCGCCTACATCCACAGCGAAAAGGACATCTTGAAGCTGGTAACGACCCTTATCACCAATACCAAAGGCGACGGTAAATCCGGTGATGAGTTCTGGACGAAAGCGGAAACGCTTCTTTACACGGCTCTTATCGGATACATCCACTATGAAGCACCACCCGAAGAACAGAACTTTACGACCCTCTTGGAGTTCATCAACGCTATGGAAGTCCGTGAGGACGACGAGGAGTATAAGAACCCCGTTGACCGTATGTTTGATGAGCTTGAAGAAAAAGACCCGAAACACTTCGCTGTACGCCAATATAAAAAATATCGCCTTGCGGCGGGCAAAACAGCTAAGTCGATACTCGTGTCCTGCGGTGCTCGTCTTGCTCCCTTCGATATTGCGGAGCTTCGTGAAATCACAATGTATGACGAACTGGAGCTTGATACCCTCGGAGACAAAATCTTCGTCAATCCGAAGAACAAAAAGGATACGAGGTACTACAAGACGGCTCTGTTCCTCATTATGAGTGATACCGATTCGACCTTTAATTTTCTCATTTCAATGATTTACACGCAGCTTTTCAACCTACTCTGTGAGAAAGCAGACGACGTTTACGGCGGCAGATTGCCTGTCCATGTCAGATGCCTTATCGACGAGGCGGCGAACATCGGTCAGATTCCGAACCTTGAAAAGCTCGTAGCCACCATCCGAAGCCGTGAAATCTCCGCCTGCCTTGTCCTGCAGGCACAATCACAGTTAAAGGCTTTGTATAAGGACAACGCTGATACCATCATCGGTAATATGGACTCCCGTATCTTCCTCGGCGGTGCTGAACCGACCACGCTGAAAGAACTGAATCAATCTCTCGGCAAGGAAACAATCGACACGTTCAATACCGGTGAAAGCCGTGGCAGAGAGGTTTCCCACTCCCTCAATTATCAGAAGCTCGGAAAAGACCTTGCAACGATTGATGAGCTTGCCGTCCTCGATGGCGGCAAGTGTATCCTGCAGCTCCGTGGTGTGAGACCGTTTATGTCGAACAAATTCGATATAACCAAGCACCCGCAGTACAAGTACCTCTCGGATGCAAACCCGAAGAACAACTTCGATATTGAGAAGTTCCTTTCCACCCAGCTCAAAACCAAACCGGACGATGTTTACGAAGTATTTGAAGTAGATGCGTCCGATGTGTCAGCAACCGCTTAATGGCGGTTTTTATTATAAATCCAAGATACCAAAGACAGAACGACCACTTTCAAAAATCAAACAAACTAAAATTTTTGAAAGGAGAGCTGAACGACAAATCCTGTGGTCTGTGCGGTATTCGTACCTGCACTCTTTGCGTTCAGCGACGTTTAATCTATGGCATTTTTTAACTCTGCTGTTGGTGTTCTCCAGACTCTCGTTATTGCTCTTGGTGCCGGTCTCGGCATTTGGGGTGTTATCAACCTGCTCGAAGGTTACGGCAACGATAACCCCGGTGCGAAGTCCCAGGGTATGAAGCAGCTCATGGCAGGCGGCGGTGTCGCCCTCATCGGCATCACCCTCGTGCCTCTGCTCAGCGGCTTGTTCGGCTAATACCGGCAAGAATGACCTCAACAATTAACACCCTTGGCTCCCGTTCTTTTACGAGGGCGGGAGCCGGAAAGGAGGGATTCACCGTCTATGGACAAAATTCTCGATTCGATTGTTGAATGGCTGAAAGAGGTATTGGTTGGCGGTATCGTCAGCAATCTCTCCGGTATGTTCGACAGCGTGAATCAGCAGGTCGGTGATATTGCAGGTCAGGTCGGTGCGACCCCACAGGCGTGGAATGGCTCTATCTACAATATGATACGAAGCCTCTCGGATAACGTCATCATCCCGATAGCCGGTGTAATATTGGCATTCGTTATGACCTTGGAACTAATCCAGATGGTAGCGGACAAAAACAATATGCACGGTGATGTAGATACTTGGATGTTCTTCAAGTGGATTTTCAAAACTGCGTGTGCCGTCATCATTGTCACGAACACATGGAACATCGTGATGGGCGTATTCGATGTGGGACAGAGCGTAGTCAACAGCGCCGCAGGCGTAATTGCTCACGATGCTTCAATCGACATCAACTCGGTCATTGTGGACTTGGAGGAACGTCTATTTGAAATGGACCTCGGACCCCTCTTTGGTCTGTGGTTCCAAAGCCTATTCGTTGGCATCTGCACTTGGGCACTCACCATCTGCATTTTCATCATCACCTATGGTCGTATGATTGAAATTTATCTCGTAACAAGCGTTGCTCCCATCCCTATGGCAACGATGGTCAGCAAGGAAGGCGGCAATATGGGACAGAATTACCTTCGCTCCCTGTTTGCACTTGCGTTCCAAGCGTTTCTCATTATTGTCTGCGTGGCGATTTATGCGGCACTCGTCCAGAACATCGCTGTGGATGCAGACATCAGCTCTGCCATCTGGACTTGTATGGGCTACACGGTGCTCCTGTGCTTCACCCTGTTCAAGACCGGCTCTATGGCAAAATCTATCTTCTCGGCACATTAAAACGGAGGTGATGCACTTATGGCTTATGTGCCCGTACCAAAAGACCTAAACGCAGTAAAGACAAAGGTAATGTTCAACCTCACAAAACGCCAGCTCATTTGCTTCGGCGGCGGTGCGGCGGTCGCAGTCCCTCTGTTCTTTCTGTGCAAGACCTTTATGGATAAAAGCGTAGCGGCAATCATTATGGTTATCGTCCTGTTGCCCTTTATGCTGCTGGCTATGTACGAAAAGAACGGACAGCCTCTTGAAAAGGTTGTCCGGAACATCGTGCAGGTATGCTTCCTCCGTCCAAAACAGCGACCGTATATGACGAACAACTACTATGCGGTGCTTGAACGGCAGGAAAATCTCGACAAGGAGGTATATCGTATTGTCAACAAAAACCAAGCTCACGAGAGCAGAAAAAAAGCAAATCCAAGCTGCAATCGCAAGAGCGAAAAATCAAGATAAGAAGAAAAAGTCGGCACAGGACAGTATCCCTTTTGAGCGAATGTGGCCGGACGGCGTTTGCCGTGTGAAACCCGGCTACTTCACCAAAACGGTGCAGTTCCAGGACATCAACTATCAACTCAATCAGAACGAGGATAAAACAGCTATCTTTGAATCCTGGTGCGACTTTCTCAACTACTTCGACAGCTCCGTAAAATTCCAGTTGTCCTTTATGAACCTTGCGGCGAATAAGGACACCTATGGGAGCAGCATCGAAATCCCGTCACAGGGCGACGACTTTGACGGTATCCGTGAGGAATACACGGATATGCTGAGAAGCCAGCTTGCCCGTGGCAACAACGGTCTTATCAAGACCAAGTATCTGACCTTCGGTATTGAAGCGGCAAGCGTTAAGGAGGCAAAGCCGAGGCTTGACCGCATTGAGACAGACCTGCTCAACAACTTCAAGAGACTTGGCGTAGCGGCTGAACCCTTGAACGGCAAACAGCGATTGGCTCTGATGCACGGAGTGTTGCACATGGACGAACAGCTCGACTTCCGGTTCTCCTGGGATTGGCTGGCTCCTACAGGGCTTTCCGTTAAGGACTTTATCGCTCCAAGCTCTTTTGAGTTCAGAAACGGCAAGGAGTTCGGCATCGGCAAGAAGCTCGGTGCCGTATCCTTCCTTCAAATCCTCGCCCCCGAACTGAACGACCGTATGCTCGCTGACTTCCTCGATATGGAATCCAGTTTGATTGTCACGATGCACATTCAGTCCGTTGACCAGGTGAAAGCCATCAAGACGGTCAAACGCAAAATCACAGATTTGCAGAAGATGACCATTGAGGAACAGAAAAAGGCGGTTCGCTCCGGTTATGATATGGACATCATCCCGTCCGACCTTGCCACCTACGGCAATGAGGCGAAGAAAATTCTGCAGGATCTACAGAGCCGAAATGAGCGTATGTTCCTGCTCACCTTCCTCGTGCTCAACACGGCGAACAACAAACAGCAGCTTGCCAACAATGTGTTCCAGGCATCCAGTATCGCACAGAAATATAACTGCCAGCTCACAAGGCTCGATTTCCAACAGGAGGAAGGACTGATGAGCTGTCTGCCCATCGGGTACAACCAAATCGAAATTCAGCGAGGCTTGACCACATCAAGCGTCGCTATTTTTGTGCCCTTTACCACCCAAGAGCTGTTCCAGACCGGACAGGAAGCTCTGTACTGCGGTATCAACGCTCTTTCCAACAACCTCATTATGGTTGACCGCAAGCTGCTCAAAAACCCCAACGGCTTGATTTTGGGTACGCCCGGTTCGGGTAAGTCCTTCTCGGCAAAGCGTGAGATTGCCAATGTCTTTATGGTCACTTCCGATGATATTATCATCTGCGACCCCGAAGCCGAATACGGACCTCTCGTTGAAAGGCTTCACGGACAGGTCATTCGCATATCTCCGACCTCATCCCACTATATCAACCCGATGGACTTGAACCTCAACTACAGTGAGGACGAAAACCCGTTGTCGCTGAAATCTGACTTTATTCTGTCTCTGTGCGAGCTTATCGTCGGCGGCAAGGAGGGCTTACAACCTGTAGAGAAAACGGTTATCGACCGTTGTGTGCGACTTGTCTATCGTGACTATCTGGCAGACCCCAAGCCCGAAAAAATGCCAATCCTTGAGGACTTGTACAATGAGCTTTTGAAGCAGGACGAAAAGGAAGCCCACTATATCGCAACCGCCCTTGAAATCTACGTTTCCGGTTCGCTCAATGTGTTTAACCACAGAACCAACGTGGATATTCAGAGCCGTATCGTGTCCTACGACATTAAGGAGTTGGGTAAACAGCTCAAGAAAATCGGTATGCTTATCGTGCAAGACCAGGTGTGGAACAGAGTCACGGTCAACCGAGAAGCCCGAAAGTCCACGAGATACTATATCGACGAAATGCACCTTCTTCTCAAAGAGGAGCAGACCGCCGCATATACCGTGGAAATCTGGAAGCGTTTCAGAAAATGGGGCGGTATCCCGACAGGTATCACGCAGAATGTCAAAGACCTGCTTGCCTCCCGTGAGGTTGAGAACATCTTTGAAAACTCTGACTATATCTATATGCTCAACCAGGCGTCCGGCGACCGTCAGATTCTCGCAAAGCATCTGAATATCTCACCCCATCAGCTCTCGTATGTCACCCACAGCGGTGAAGGCGAAGGGCTGCTTTTTTATGGCTCGGTTATTCTGCCGTTCATCGACAGATTCCCGAAGGATACAGAGCTGTACCGCATTATGACCACCCGCTTGTCCGAGCAGGTGGCAACCAACTAAAGGAGGATTGCAAATTGAACAACGAACACTATCTCATTCACAAGGACGACTATGTGAAGCACATTGACGAGAAGGTAATGCTGTATTCCTTTGTGAAGCAGCTTTGCCACCACGTCACGAAAATGAAGATGACCCCGGAAAATGGGCACATCTGCAAAATGGCGAAGCACTTCTACATTGAAGCAGACAAGATGTTCGACAGTTGGGGCATCCCCGGCTCCTACCTCGTATTCGGTGACGAAAGCGACCTTGCCGAGCTGATGGAAAACGAACTGATTGCTCCCGAAGATGCAGGCTATTACCCCATCGACGATGATGAGGACGATGCTTGCGACTTTGAGTGCCGCTGCGGTTGCTGCTGCGGCTGTTGCTTAGATGAGGACGGCGACGACGAGGACGATGAGGACGATGAGGACATCGAGGAGTTTGCCGAGGCGATGGCTGAACTGGTAGCCCACATTCACAGTATCTTCGGAAACGATGTGACCTTTCACATTGTCATTGACTGACCTACGCTTACCCCAAAGACGGGAGGTGATGCTTTATGAGTAAGCGTTCGCCAAGGCTACAGTTTTCCGATGAGGAGCGAGCTTCTCCCGAACTGAAAAAGGTCATTGAGAAAGCGGATAAAAAGGCGGACAAGCTGGATAAAGCCGAAGCTAAAATCCCGAAGAAAACCGTCAAGCGAAAAGAGCGTGTTGTGGGCGAGGATGGTAAGGTATCAGTAAAACTCCACTTTGAAGAAGTGGATAAGAAAAAGCCGACCTCCAAGCTCTCCCATTCTCTGACGGATGCTCCCCTTAATACGGTGCTTGCCACGGCTCACCGAGAGGTCAGAGATTCCGAGGAGGACAACGTGGGCGTTGAGGGTGCTCATAAGTTGGAACAGGTTGCCGAGGGCGGTGTGCGGACACTCGATTCCGCACATCGTTCCCACAAGCTAAAGCCCTATCGTGAAGCGGCATACGCTGAAAAGGCGGCTGATAAAGCCAACCTAAAGGCTCTCAACAAGCAGGCACAGCAGAATAATCCGCAGTTTTCCAGTAACCCTTATTCCCGATGGCAACAGAAACGAGCCATCAAAAAGGAGTATATGGCGGCGAAAGCCGGTAAGACAGGTGCAACTACGGCAAAGGCTACGCAGAAAACGGCAAAATCGGCAAAGAAAGCTGCCGAGAACACCAAGAAAACCGGAACCTTCCTTGCAAGGCATTGGAAAGGAGCTTTAATTGTTCTTGCCCTTCTGCTTATGATTGCGTTCCTTTCAAGTGTCATATCTTCCTGCTCTGTCCTCGTGCAAAGCGGTGTAACTTCCTTCGCAGCTTCTTCCTATGCAGCAGACGATGCGGATATGCTCGCTGCCGAGGAACAGTATTGTGCTCTGGAAGCGGAGCTGCAGGAGTATCTTGACACCTACGAGGATACCCACGACTATGACGAATACCACTACGACCTGGATGATATTGAGCACGACCCCTACGTTCTGATTTCGGCTATCTCGGCTCTGCACGGAGGCGAATGGACGATTGGCGAGGTTGGCGGCACTATCCAAATGCTGTTTGACAAGCAGTATATCCTAACGGAAACGGTGACGACCGAGACAAGGTATCGCACCGAGACCCGTACCGGAACCACAAGCTACCCCGACCCCGAAACAGGCGAAACCGTAACGGAAGAATATGAGTACGAAGTTCAAGTGCCTTACACCTACTATATCTGCAACGTAACGCTTGATAACTTCAATCTCTCTCACGTTCCCGTGTACATTATGAGCGAAGAACAGCTCTCAATGTACGCCACCTATATGGCGACCCTTGGCAACAGACCCGACCTCTTTCCCGATTCGCAGTATGTGGGTATGTATATCGACACAGAGTACGAGGATTATGAAATTCCTGCGGAGGCTCTGTCCGACCCACAGTTTGCTGCTATGATGGAAGAAGCGGAAAAATACCTCGGTTATCCCTATGTATGGGGCGGTTCGTCTCCTTCTACCTCCTTTGACTGCTCCGGGTTTGTATCCTGGGTAATCAACAACTGCGGTGAGGGCTGGAGTATCGGCAGGCTTGGTGCGGAAGGGTTAAGGAACACCTGCTCTTATGTTTCTCCCGTGAACGCAAGACCGGGCGACCTTATCTTCTTTGAGGGAACCTATGACACTTCGGGAGCTTCCCACGTCGGCATTTATGTCGGCAACAATATGATGATTCATTGCGGCGACCCTATCCAGTACGCAAGTATCAACACAAATTACTGGCAACAGCACTTTCTTTCATTCGGGCGTTTACCAAGCCCATAAAGGAGGATTTATGAACCCAAGAGTTGTAAAGCTGCGTGATGAACGAGCAAAGAACGTGGCAAAAATCGCTTCCTTGCAGGAGCGAAACAAGAAGATTGATGCGGATATTATTCGTATCGAGAACACGGACATCATCGGTATGGTGCGTGAATACGGCTTGTCGCCCGATATGCTCTTTGAGCTGATTACGGCGGCAAAGAAGAACCCCATCCCGTCTGTGTCCCTACCCGAAACCATTGAAACGGAGGAAGAAAATAGTGAGGAATAATTTGAAAAGAATACTTTCTTTGATGCTCGTCGTGCTTTGCGTGACGAGTTTTTCTGTTACGGCGTTTGCATCCGGCGGCGACGAGGTTGCGACCACGCCCGACACCGAGACCACGGTGACGGATGAAACCGAAGCTCCTGCGGAGGATACCGCAGAGGATGTTGAAATCCCGTACAGCTACACCATCGACAACGACGGTAATCTGGTGATTACCGTGGGAGGCGTTGCCGACCCTGCGGAAGTTACCACCATCGGAACGGTTACGACCAACGGTGGGCGTTTGAACCTGCGTACAGGTGCAGGAATGGATTATGAGGTCATCGACCAGCTTCGTTCCGGCGAGGAAGTGACAGTCATCGGAACTGAGGGCGATTGGTATGAGGTTATCGTGCCCGAAAAGAGAGGTTATGTCCACAGCGATTATCTGGAGCTTATCGAGAAAGCCGAGCAGAACAGCGAGATTGATTCCGCTATGCTGATGTACCTTATGGGCTTGATGTTCCAGGGCTTTGAGACTACGGGCGATGAGACCACAGAGAACGGCAAGCCGCCTTTCGCCTTTACGCCCGACGGCAATCTCACCTTGATTGACGACTTTTTACAGATTGAAGCTCCTGCGACCGAGGACAGCGAACAGATTGAAAAGCAGTTTATCACCGTTCAGTCCAAAGCCGGCAACACCTTTTATATCGTTATCGACCGCAACGGCGAGACCGAGAACGTGTACTTTATGAACCTTGTGGATGAAGCCGACCTTATGGCTCTTATCGAGGGCGAGGGAACCGAGCCTATCATCCCGACCTGCTCCTGCACGGACAAGTGCGTTGTAGGTACAATCAACACCAACTGCGAGGTTTGCAGCACCAATATGAGCGAGTGTACCGGCAAAGAAGCCGTAGCAGAACCCGAACCCACGGAACCCGTAGATGAGGAGCCTGCAGAGGACGGCGGCTTTAACTTTATGCCGATTCTCATTCTTCTGATTGCAGGCGGCGGTGGATTTGCCGTTTACTGGTTCAAGTTCAGAAAGCCGAAGGAAAAGAACAACGGTAGCTCCGACCTTGACGATTATGACTTCGGACAGGACGATGAGGACTTCGATGAGGAGACCGAGTATGACGATGCCGACCTTATGGCAGAGGCAGAAAGCGAGGACGAGGAAAACTGATGAGGTTCTTTGATAGCTGTGCAGGCAGGGTCACATTGGCGGAGGTCGCAGAGGACATCGCGGGTGACCTTGCCTTTGAGAAATATCTGAAAAAGCTCCACGAAAACAAGGAGCGTGAAAAAGCCCACAACAAAGATAAGGAGAAAGACGCCTATGACAAAAAGACTTGTAATTGCTGAAAAACCTTCCGTTGGAGTTTCCATCGCAGCCGTTCTTGGGGCAAAAGACCGCAAGGACGGCTACATGGAGGGGCGTGACTATATCGTATCCTGGGGGTTCGGTCATCTCTGCGAGCTTGCCAATGCCGACACCTACGATGAAAAATACGCCAAGTGGAGATATGACGACCTTCCTATCGTTCCTGCCAACTGGAAGTACAAAATCCCCCGTGATAAGTATAGCCAGTTTGAAACGCTGAAAAAGCTGATGAACCGTGCCGACGTGTCAGACGTTATCAACGCCTGCGATGCAGGGCGTGAGGGCGAGCTTATCTTCCGCAACATCTACCAGATGTGCGGATGCAAAAAGCCCATCTATCGCCTTTGGATTTCCTCTATGGAGGACGCCGCTATCGCCCAGGGCTTCCGAGAGTTAAAGGACGGCAAGGAGTACGACAACCTCTTTGCCGCCGCCCGATGCCGTGAGTGGGCAGATTGGCTCGTCGGTATCAACGCAACTCGCTTGTTCTCCGTACTGTATCACCGTACTTTGAATGTCGGTCGTGTGGTTTCTCCGACCCTCGCTCTGCTCGTTCAGCGTGAAGCGGATATTGGAGCGTTCAAGCCCGAACCCTTCTACACGTCAGAGCTTGACTTCGGTTCGTTTACAGCCGCAAGCGAGAAGTTCAAGAAAAAGTCCGATGCGGAGGCGGTCATTCCTAAAGCAAACGAACCTGTTGTGGTGGAGTCCGTTACAAGCAAGGAAAAGAGCGAGAAAGCTCCGGCACTCTATGATTTGACCACGCTCCAGAGAGAAGCGAATCGTCAGCTCGGCTACACCGCACAGCAGACCCTCGATTACGTTCAGAGCCTTTATGAAAAGAAGCTCTGCACTTATCCCCGAACCGACAGCCGTTATCTCACCGATGATATGTCAGACGGCGTAAATGCCGTGGTCGATTGCTCGGTTGGTATTTGCAAAGTGTCTGCACCTGCTGTAGTTCTGCGTGAGCAGATCTGCAACAGCAAAAAGGTGTCAGACCACCACGCTATTATCCCTACAACGGTTGCCGCCAAGACCGATTTGAACATTCTGCCTGCAGGAGAGCGTGAAATTCTCACGATGATTGCAAAGCAGGTACTCCGTGCAGTCAGCGAGGCATACCGGTTCCGTGAAACCACCGCTGAAATCATTTGCGGCAGCACCGCTTTTACCGCCAAGGGCAAGACGATTATCAATGTGGGTTGGAAAGCCTACAACGAAAAGGAACAAACCGACAAGGTACTGCCCGAACTCCATAACGGCGACGAATTGACCGTGGCAAGCTCCGAAATCAAGGAAGGAACCACCAAGCCTCCGGCACACTTTACCGAGGACTCCTTGCTCTCTGCTATGGAGGTAGCAGGCGCAAAGGAAATGCCCGAAGATGCCGAGCGTAAGGGTTTGGGAACCCCTGCAACGAGAGCCGGTATTATCGAAAAGCTGATTGCCACGGGCTTTGTGGAGCGTAAAAAGGCAAAGAAATCTGTGAACCTTATGCCTGCAAATACCGGTGTGTCCCTCATTACCGTTCTTCCCGAACAGCTTCAATCCCCCTTGCTTACCGCAGAATGGGAGCACAAGCTGAAAATGGTGGAGCGTGGCGAGCTGGATGCGGACACCTTTATGGCAGAAATCTCTCTCATGGTCAGCGACCTCGTAAAAACCTATTCTGTCATTAAGGGTGCGGAGGTACTGTTCCCGTCCGGTCGTGAGGTTATCGGAAAATGTCCTCGTTGCGGCGGCGATGTGACCGAAAGCAAAAAGGGCTTTTTCTGCGAGACCAACGACTGCCGCTTCGGTCTGTGGAAAGACAACAAGTTCCTCACGGGCAAGAAAATTTCGCTGACAAAGAAAATGGCGGCGACCTTGCTGAAAAACGGTCGTATCTCCGTTAAGGGCATTTTCTCCGAGAAAACCGGAAAGTCTTACGATGCCACCCTCGTCATGACCGACGACGGAGCCAAGACCCTTTACAACCTGGACTTCGGGAAATAAGGCAAAGCCGACCTATGGGTGTTTCTTATAGGTCGGCTCTGTACATATGGACGAACGTTTACATTTCAGATATATTTTTTTC
>Ga0208694_1001697_pt1 | contig 25613 bp, 23 predicted proteins | sample AD_UKC078_MetaG_FD_184442 | JGI IMG/M metagenome (GOLD analysis project Ga0208694, IMG submission 184442) | Active sludge microbial communities of municipal wastewater-treating anaerobic digesters from USA - AD_UKC078_MetaG (SPAdes) (version 2) | ecosystem: Engineered > Bioreactor > Anaerobic >...
AAACCAGATTAGAAATCCAAAATACTTCGCCCAATGACCGTTCCCGGTGGCTGAGTTTATCGAAGCCACCTCATATCTCCTATGACGGTCACTTCGATAAACTCAGTGACCGTACCCCAGCGCACCGCCCCGTTCCCCTCTTTTACCTTGTACCTTGCTCCTTTTATACTTCGACTGCGCTCAGTACATCGCCTTCTAATTTCAAATATCTATTACCTAAAAAATCAGAGTTTGGGTTTAAAAAGCGATGCACTGAGCTTGCATTTCGATGGTTGCTGAGTTTATATTTTAAAACATATTACCTATTTAGGTAATTGATTATTGCAGATAAAACACTATAACTGAGATAATTATATGTTTTCTATTACCTAAATTTTCAGGGTTTGGGGTTAATTGCTCATTGTTAATCGTTATCCCGCCGATATCTCTTTTTCAATTAAATATTTATTTCTGTCTGTTGCCGAGCGTGAAACCAATTCAGCGACAAATCCTGCTAAGAACAGCTGTGTGCCTATAATCATTGATGTTAAGGCTATGTAAAAATATGGGCTTTCGGTAACACGTTCTGCACTTATTTGATGAAAAACCATATACAACTTGTGTGCTCCTAACCAGGCAGCTGCTAAAAAACCAACCAAAAACATAAGAGTTCCTAATAAGCCAAACAGATGCATTGGTTTTTTGCCAAACCGTGTTATAAAGAGTATCGACATTAGGTCGAGAAAACCGTTTATAAACCTCTCTAAACCAAATTTTGTTACACCATATTTTCGTTTTTGGTGTTTTACAACTTTTTCTCCAATACGATTATAACCCGCCTGTTTAGCTAATACAGGGATATAACGGTGCATCTCTCCGTAAACCTCAATGTTTTTAACCACATCTTTGTTATAAGCCTTTAATCCACAGTTAAAGTCATGCAATTTGATTTTCGTACAAACACGTGCAGTCCAATTAAACAATCGACTTGGAATTGTTTTAGATATTGGGTCATAACGTTTCTTTTTCCAGCCTGATACCAAATCATATTTCTGCTTAGTGATCATGTTGTAAAGAGCGGGAATTTCATCGGGGCTATCCTGCAAGTCGGCATCCATTGTAATAACAACATCTCCCTCGGCTGCTTGAAAACCGCAATGCAACGCTGCCGACTTTCCATAATTACGTTTAAACTTTATGCCACGAACCGAACCATATTCTGTTATTAGTCTCTCAATCTCTTTCCACGATTTATCGGTACTACCATCATCAACGAGTATGATTTCATAAGTAAAATTATTGTCGTACATTACTCGATTAATCCAATCGACTAATTCAGGCAAGCTCTCTTCTTCGTTATATAGTGGAACAACTACGGATATATTCATTTCAGTTCTTTTGTGTTGATTTTATTCAATTTCAGACATATCTTTATCGAAAGCTGATGTGTCTTTCTGTATATTAGGTTTTCTTGATTGTAAAAATGCTGCTATTATCAGCGAGTATATGGCTACGCTAACCACTAAGCCAAGCAACATGCTAAATGCCAATACTCCGGGCGTAAGAAACTTCTGCAAAAGAGATATTAACGACTCTATTTGACTTTCGGTGTAAAGTTCTGTTTCAAGGTAAGCATTTTGTGTTGCCAACAAAAACTCATTAACCGCATCTGGGCTAAATTTGTAAAAAAGATAATTGAAAAAAGCAACTATCAACGATGAGTATAAGCCTATCAGGAAAGATGTTTTAAACGCTGTTCCGTAAGTAAAATTAATGTTAGGATTACTTTTTCTGTACTGTCGGGTAAAGAAAAATAGCCCAAGAATTGTCATAATCGTGCTTGCTGTTCCTGCATAACTTTCAGAATCATTAATTTTACCTGTTGATAAATAAAAAATAAATGTAAGGAGTATTAGTACCGCTCCCACAATTGCGCCGTGTTTAGCACAATAACTGTTTAGGGTGTTTTTTTTATCGTTGACCATAATTTAGATTTTAATTTTATAGTACAAATATATACAAAGTTGATTAATTTATGACATCTGATTGTTAAAATAGAGATATAGCGAACTGTTTCCGACAAATATATGCTCATTGTGCTCTGCGCTGATTTTTGGAGCTATAACTCCGTTGCCAAAATTTCTTAATCCTATAAATCTTCGTGCCTCGTCCCATAAATCTTGCTCTATAAAGCTATTTAAAACTTGCAATCCTCCCTCAACTATAACTGATTGTATTTTAAGACTGTACAATCGGTGCAAAATTTTCTGTAATGATGTTTCAATGTCAATTTGTTCAACTACGATATCTAATTTGTTGTAGTTATTTGGTTGAGTTGTAAAGAGTATAGTTGGTTGTGTCTCATTAAAAACATTCAAATTGTGTGGCAAGTTGCCTTGTTGGTCTAAAACAATTCGTTGTGGATTTCTACCCGAGGTAAACCTGACGTTTAAATAGGGATTATCTAACAATGCGGTGTTGCTGCCTATTAGTATAGAATCCTCCTCGGTTCGCCAACGGTGCACCAATACGCGCGATTCGTCGTTGGTAATCCATTGGGGTTTCTCGTTGGAGTCGGGGGTACGCAATTTGTCCAAAAATCCGTCTGCCGTTTCTGCCCATTTCAAAATTATATAAGGGCGTTTTTTTTCGTTGTAGGTAAAAAACCTACGGTTCAGGAATCGACACTCTTTTTCCAAAACACCCACCTTGACATCAATGCCAGCCGATTTTAACTTCTCCACTCCTCTCCCACTTACCTCGCTGTACGTATCGGTTGTTCCGATTACAACGCGTTTAATACCACTTTGGATAATCAAATCGGCGCAAGGTGGTGTTTTTCCGTGATGCGAACAGGGTTCGAGATTGACATATAGAGTTGAGTCAGTGAGCGATTCCCTTTGCTTAACTGACTGAATAGCATTAACTTCTGCATGCGACTTTCCGAACTCTCGGTGAAATCCCTCGCCGATAATTTTGCCGTTGTGGGTTATTACCGAGCCTACCATTGGGTTTGTACTTACGGAGCCTAAGCCACGTTGCGCAAGATAGAGGGTGCGACGCATCATTTTTTCGTCAAAAAGATTTTGTTCCGGGGTTTCTTTATATTTTTGTGACATGGGTAGTTTTACATTTAAGGAGCTAAAAAATCATTTTTCCGATTCGCTTGCACAAATATACGAACAAAGCGAGATTGATGCACTTTTCTTCCGTTTATTTGAAGATATATTCGATATCCAAAAGTTCCAGATACAGCTCGATTACAACAACACTGTTCCTGAACAACAGTTAGATATTTTGTTAGATTCGCTATCGCGGCTACAAACGTCTGAGCCTCTGCAATATATAACACAGAAAGCATATTTTTTAGATTTAGAGCTATATATATCGCCATCGGTGTTGATACCGCGCCCTGAAACCGAAGAGTTAGTTAAACACGTGATGCGCGAGAATATACAGAAACCGAAAATTATTGATATTGGCACGGGAAGTGGCTGTATTTCAGTATCTTTAGCTAAGTTTATATTCGACTCAGAGGTTTTTGCAATAGATATTTCAAAAAATGCTATCGACACTGCACAACTTAATGCAACAAAATACAGTGTTAAGATAGATTTCAAGCAGTTAGATATTTTTGAAATATCGGACAGCAATTTTCCTCAAAAGTTTGATATTATTGTTAGCAATCCTCCATACGTTACCGAATCTGATAAGGCAAATATGCAGAATAATGTTTTACTCTATGAACCTAAAAACGCTCTTTTTGTGCCAGATAACAGCGCCTTAAAGTATTACAGTGCTATTGCCAAGTTTGCCTACACAAATCTTGTCGAAAATGGCGTTGTCTGGGTCGAAATAAACGAGAGATTTGGCAAAGAAACGTGCGATGTGTTTACTCAATATTTTTCAAATGTCAAGTTATATAACGATTTTAGAGATAAACCCCGATTTGTTAGAGCTACCAACACATAAACCAACCTACAATGAGCGAAAACGATTTTCAAAACTATCTGAACAAGGCTATGAAATATTGTGCCTACAAAGAAAAGTGCGAGTACGATGTCAGAACCAAACTCAAAGATTGGGGAACCGAAGAGGAGATGCACGATGTTATTATCGACTATCTTTCGGCAAACAAGTTCGTTGATAATCAGCGTTATACAAACGCATACGTTAACGATGCTGTTAAACTAAAACTGTGGGGGCGAATAAAAATAAGGGCAATGCTAAAAATGAAGAATATTCCCGATTGGATTATCAACCAATCGTTCCGAGAGATTGACGAAACCGAATATCGCAAAGCTATAACCAAACTGTTGCAAACAAAAATAAAGTCGGGCACACTGGGCGATATTGAAAAACAGAAGGTTGTAAAGTCGATGTATAGCCGCGGTTATGAGCCTGAAATAGTTTTTGAGATGATTAAAGAACTGGAAAGCTATTAGCAATTGGAACACAGAATACACAGATTAAACTGATTATCACAGATGAAATTAAGGCGACAGTAATATGATAAATAAATTGAATTATTAACCAAAAACGGTCAACCCTATTTAGGGATTCACAAATATATATTAATCTGATTATTAGTCACCTGTAATTCGCCAATCGCAATTGGCGAATTATTTTCCTCATTAGTTTTATTCTCACCTGAGTCTAAAATAGACCACTCTTCATAGAATATACGCATATTTTTAAGGCTACTTTCTGAAAAACCTCTTAATCCTGGCAACTCTTTGCGCAGTTGCTCACTTATTTTTTTTATGGCGCCCGAACCCCATACACCCTTTCGAGTATTATTTGACAAATATTTACCTATCGCGTAATATACCGAAAGTTGTACGCGATTGACTTCCTTAACAGCATCATATTGCCCTTGCAAAATAGCCGTCTTTATGGCTTCTACTGCCTGCGATAATAAAATAATAGAATCGTCATCTTGCATATGTTTATAAAGTTGAAAGTTAAAAAGATCCGTGTAAATCCGTTAAATCCGTGTTATCTGTGTTCTTTACTAAAAAAACTAAAATTCACTTTACCATAATGCCTTGCTTCAGTAAAATATGGGTTTTGGGAATAGTTGTCATTTGGCGAATGCTCGCAAATAGCTACACCATTGGGTTTAAGAATGTTATTGTCGAAAATTTGCTCAATAATTGTCAACCTATCTTTAAAATCGAACGGTGGGTCGTAAAAGATTAAATCAAAATGCTCTTTAGGCGCTCGCTTTATATATTTAAGACTGTCGGCGCAAATTATCTGTACGCCCTGAATATTAAATATTTCGAAATTCTTTTTTATAAACGAAACGTAGCGTGGATTAATCTCAACACCCGTTATTTTTGTTGTTCCACGGCTATAAAATTCATACAGTATGCTGCCTGTTCCTGAAAATAGGTCTAATACAGTTAACTCCTCGAAATCATATCTGTTCGACAATATGTTAAAAAGCGCTTCACGAGCAAGGTCGGTGGTAGGTCTCGACTTGAAATCGTTGGGAACCTTGATAATTTTGCCGCCTAATGTTCCTCCAATTATACGCATAAATGTAGGTTCATCAGATTAATATATCTATGCAGTGGTATTCTGTCAACCACTTTGCCATGAAACAAGGAGTGATTTTTTTCTAACACAACATTTGGGAAATATTTCCTTAATAGGGGTATCTCATCTGATTGTTGGTCAATATCTCCAATTAATCTTATTATAAGTTTGTCGGCATCAATACTCAGTTGGTCAACTGCATTTGCAACAAAATAACAGATATCTGTATGATTCAGATAGTTATACTGGTTATGCAGTGTTAATTTGCCGTTTTCGGTTATAAACAGGTCAATCCAGGTTCCGTTTTTGTTTACTATAATTTGAGTTTGCCCTCCTGTAAAACTTTCGGGAACCATCCTTTCGCATATTGGCACAACCGAATTGTATATAGTTGCTGTTGGCTGATGGTTGTTTAATGCAGAGTATATGGGTGTTGGAATTGATGATACGCTCCAAATATCCAACGTTTTAATATGATTTACAACAATATTTTCGCTATACACCGAGGGCATATATAATGAATCTAATAATACTTGTGCTTTTTGAGCGCTAAATAGCGAATCTGGAACAAGCGTAACCTGTTGTGACGAATACATTAACTTAGCGCTTTTATAGGGCAAACGCAGCAAGTCGTCCCAGTAATTTATTTCACTAAAGAGTTGTGCAATATCATCAATTGCAAGTTTTTCAACAAAACAGTACTCTTTAATGTAGAGAATATGATAATTAATAGGGTTTGCTATACAAAACGAAAATCCATCCGGCGATGCCTGAATGGATATTTCGTAAGCTGTAGTTAACCCGATATCGAATACCGGATCGGAGTACTCCGAGCTGGCTTTTATGCGATACATTTAACTATTCCCAGTTTCCTGCATTGTTGTTTGATTCGGTAAGTGAGCCCACTCTGAGGCCAGGGAATGGTTTACCGTCGTTAAGATTGACAATAAGTTGTTCGTTCAATCCTCTAAGAATATCATTATTTAATGCGCTCGATTCAAACACGTTAACAATCAATCCAGATGCTTTAACGTCTGCTGTTCCTAAATTGAACTTTTTGCCTCCACTAAACGGAATATATTGCATTGAATCGGGTCCTGATGGATTGTCTTTATATAAACTATCCATAACAGGTACTCTAATTGTATCACGAGTAATAAGCCCAAGTTTTAAAGCTAATTGTTCTGCTTTTGTACGGCTTTTCAACGAGTCAATAAACTCTTCGGGTATATTTCCAATAGCTCTAACTACAGGAACATCTCCACTTTTAACAAATGTAATCAAAGTGTCAAAACCAGCTGTGTATCTGCCGTGCACAGATTTGTACAATACTTGCGCATCACGAATCTCTTTTAGGCGTGATATTACTCTTTCGTACCTAAAATTCTTTTCTCTATCGAATCGAATAGGACTCATAATGCTTTCAAATAAAATATAACCTAATCCAACTATTAAAAGGATTAACAAAATTTGTAAGGCTCTTTTCATTGTTTTAATTTGATTTATGTGATTTTATTAATTTCTTCAAAACATTGCAAATTTAAAAATATTTTCCTGTTACTTAACTGTTTTTTCATCTTTAAATTACTTTATTTTCATTTTTTGCTGAATTTTGCCTCTTTTATGACAAATTTAATATTAAAACTATCTTTGTATTGCACAGAATAAAAAAATACAGATGCTCGAAAAACACTTGTCGGGATTGATTTTAAAGGAACTTGGATATCCTCCAACAAATGATCAAAAAAAAGCTATTGAAAAACTTGGTAGTTTTATAGTATCGGAACGTAATGATCAACTTTTCTTGATAAGAGGCTACGCAGGGACAGGAAAAACAACGGTGATTGCCGCCTTGGTCAATGTATTAAAAAAAATGAACCAACAAGTTATTTTACTTGCTCCTACTGGACGTGCAGCTAAAGTTTTAGCACAATATTCAAACACAACAGCCACTACGATTCACAAAAAGATATATCGCCAAAAAAGTGGATCAGATTATAATGTCGGTTTCGAATTGAATGTTAATTTGCATAAGAATGCGATATTTATTATCGATGAAGCCTCAATGATTGGCGACCATTCGGTAGAAAACAGTTTTTTTGGTTCGGGAAATCTATTAGGCGATTTGATTGAATTTGTTAACAAAGGTTTTCAATGCAAGATAATATTGTCGGGAGATGTTGCACAGTTACCACCAGTAGGAACGATTCTCAGCCCCGCTTTGAGAGAACAAGAGATAGAGAGATACGGTAAGAGTGTAATAGTTACTGTGTTAAGAGATGTAATTCGCCAAACTGAAAATTCAGGTATCCTAATAAATGCAACCAATATACGCTCCAAGTTGACAAATAAAGATTACTCACCACCATTTTTTAATTTAGAAAGATACTCTGATATTCAATACATTAACGGATCCGATTTTGTTGAACAAATTGAGTCGGCATACAATAAATTTGGTAGAGATCAAGTTTCTGTTATCACAAGAACCAACAAGACGGCGCTAATATACAATATGGGCATTCGACAATCTGTCTTGTGGCACGATGATGAATTGGTTTCGGGAGAAATGCTAATGGTAGTTCGTAACAACTACTTTTGGACTAATGATATTGAGGATCAGAAGTTTATAGCAAACGGCGATATAATACAGCTAAAACGAATTAGGAAAGTGACAGAAAAATACGGCTTTCGATTTGCCAATGCGACTATAACTCTGTTAGACTCAAAAGATATTGAGTTAGATGTTATTATACTACTCGACATGCTACACAGTTCAGCTGCCGATATTACTGATGAACAGAGTGCAAATCTATACAGCGCTATTGAAAGCGAATATTCCGATATTAAAAACAGACGCAAACGCTTTCAGGAGATACGTAAAAACCCGTATTTCAATGCATTACGCGTTAAATATGCCTATGCAATAACATGTCATAAGGCTCAAGGGGGTCAGTGGGATGCAGTTTTTGTTGATCAGGGCTATGTTACCGATGATATGTTGAACCTTGAGTATCTGCGTTGGCTCTACACAGCAGTTACTCGCGCTAAGACACAACTCTTTTTAGTTAATTTTAGGAGTAGTTTTTTTGCTTAGTACATGAAATTACGAATTACGCGGTGCACTCAGTCACTGGGCTTGCATTTCGACAAACTCAATCGCCAACTACCAACCACTTTTAACTCAACTGAGATTAATACCGATTGGACTCACACTATAGTCAAAACTTCGCTATCGCTCTTTTGGACTATGTGTCTGTAACATCGGTATTTATAATTATAAAATTTTAAAAAAAATCGGACTGTTTTAAAATTAGAATTGGTATAAGTTGCTGTATTTTTTTGGGGCATCAAAATATATTTTTTAAATTGCAACCAAATACATTAAAACCATTAACACTTAAACTATGAACGATATCCAACTAAACAATATTTTATTTTTAGATATTGAGACTGTGCCATGTGTGCCTGATTATAAACATCTTGACAGTAAAGGAAAAGCTCTATGGGATAAAAAAGCTGCACAGTTAGCAAAATCAGCTGATGAAGACCCTGAAACGCTGTTTCCAAAAGCTGGAATTTATGCCGAATTCGGAAAAATAATATGTATAAGTTGTGGAGTGATTGCAAAAGAGAATAATGATCTTTCCCTAAGAATAAAATCGTTTTATAACGATACTGAAAAAGAGTTGCTTACCGACTTTTCGGAGATGCTTAACAAATCATTTAACGATGATACAAAGTACCTATGTGCACATAATGGCAAGGAATTTGATTTCCCATATATCGCACGACGAATGCTTATAAATGGTTTAAAAATACCGACAATTTTAAACATTGCTGGCAAGAAACCATGGGAAGTAAGGCATTTCGACACAATGGAACTTTGGAAATTTGGAGATTATAAACATTATACTTCATTGGATTTATTAACATACATATTTAAAATTCCAACTCCTAAAGATGATATTGACGGCAGTCAGGTTCACTCTATATATTGGAGCGAAGAAGATTTGCCAAGAATAGTAAAATATTGCCAAAAAGATGTTGCAGCTATTGTAAATCTATTTTTAAAATATCGTTCCGAACAAATAATTGAACCAAAACAAATAATATATTTGACATAAAACCAAACTAATTTCAAAATTAACAATAATCTTTACTTTTTATTCTATTGATTTTCATTAGCTTGAAAATATTTATTGTCTGTTCAGTAGCTATCATTTCACATAGACACTTACTTCAATATAATAGATAAATAGTTACTTTTGTAATTAATTAAAACCTTCAACTATGAGCGGTATAAGCGGTATATATTGTAATTTTCTCAAATCGGAAGTTTTGACAACATACCGTATGGTTGACTCAATGCAACATAGAGGATACGACAATATCGGTTTTTTTACAGACGATTATGTCGTGTTAGCACATAATTGCTCCAGAACATCACAGGAACGGAATCAAACTAAACAACCGTTGTACAGCAATTGTAAACGCTACGTAATTATTTGCAGTGGAGAAATTTACAATTGTACCGAGCTGGCTAAAAGGTATAATTTAAAATTAACCACAAATAGCGATGCGGAAGTAATTCTAGAACTGTTTATTAGAAACCGTAACGATTTCGTACTGGAACTTAACGGCGCTTTTGCATTTGCAATTTATGACCGCATAGAAAATGAGTTGTTTTTATACCGCGACCGCTTAGGAATAAAACCTCTGTATTATTTTCAAAATTTCGACTCATTTGCCTTTGGCAGTGAATTAAAATCAATTATCACTATCCCCGAAGTTAGGAAAAACCTAAATATTAGTAATAATTCAATTGAACGTTACTTTCATTTAGGATATATTCCGTCCCCACATACCATTTATCAAAATATTTATAAATTGGAGCAAGGTTCTATGATTAAGTTCTCTATTTCAAACTTCGAGATAAGTAAATGGTGGGATATTGATAACCAACAATTTACCAACCACACAATAAACAATGAACAACAGGCTATTCAGGAATTAGAAGATTTGCTAAACGATTCAGTAAAACTTCGCATAGCTAACCACAATCGAGTTAGCGCACTGCTTAGCGGAGGAATTGACTCTTCTTTAATATCGGCTATAGCTGCCAAACACACTGACGAACCCATAAATACCTTCCACGTAAAATTTGACCTTGATAAAAACAGTGAAAATAGCTGGGCACAAAAAATATCGGAACATATAGGTTCAAAACACAATGTGCTGAATTTCAGTTCAAAAGAAGCTATTGAGTATATCCCAAAAATGATTTTGCAATATGATGAGCCGTATGCAGACTCGTCAGCAATTCCAACAATGTTTGTTTCAAAAATAGTTTCAGAGAGATTCCCTTTTGTTTTGACGGGAGATGGCGGAGATGAGTTGTTTCATGGTTACGGAGCACATATCTGGGCAGGCAGATTAAACAACATATTTATCAAAAGTTTTAAAAATATAATTGGACAATTACTTAGTCTTGGCAACAGCAGAATGCAAAGGGTTTCGTGGCTATTTCAGCCAAATCCACATATGCAGGCTCATATTTTTTCACAAGAGCATTATCTATTCTCCAATGACGAACTGAGTGAAATACTCATCTCAAAGCCTTTAACACCATGGGCTCCACCATTGCCAGATTCGATACGTAAGTTTACCCCTGCGGAGTTGCAAGCGCTCTATGATCTAAAGCACTATTTATCAGAAGATTTGCTTACAAAAATAGACAGAGGCGGAATGATGTTTGGTCTTGAAGCACGTACACCACTGCTCGATCACAGGATTGTGGAGTGGTCATTAAACCTAAATCCAAATTTAAAAATAAGAAATAAAAAAGGAAAATATATTCTCAGAGAATTGATTTCAAAATATATCCCTTCCGATATGTTTAACAGACCCAAACATGGATTTGCTATTCCGCTGAAAGAGTGGATGCGTGGAGATTTAAAAGATATGTTTATGGATTATTTAAGCCCAGAAACAGTAAAGAAATACGATATCGTGAACTATTATAGCGTCGAACAACTTAAAAAGATGTTTTACAAACAAAATATCGACTACGTTTATAATCGCTTGTGGTTGATTGTGGCGTTCCATATGTGGATGGAGCATAGCAATTAGCAATGTGCAATGTGCAATTAATAATGAACAATGCGACTCACTGGGCGAACCGTTGTTCATTGTTCACTGCTGATTGCTAATTGCACATTGCTTCAAAACCTTTGGTATAAAATGCTTCGTATTCGTGCGAATTTTTTCCTACAATAAAATAAGCCTCCAACGAGTCGGCGCTTTCCACTATTTGGAGCGAAGCCTCGTATCCTAACACCATGAAGGCTGTGGCATAAGCATCAGCAGTCATACAGTCTGGTGACCAAACTGTTACACTAAGTAAATCTTGTTGTACTGGGTATCCTGTTTTGGGATTAATTGTGTGAGCATATCTTTTGTCATCTTTAACATAAAACTGTCTGTAATTGCCACTTGTTGCTATTGAGCCATGGTTTAGATGTAATATAGTTTGTAACTCTCGGTCGTTACTAACAATATGACTATCAGTTGGTTTGTCGATACCGATTTTCCATTTTAAATTATCAGGGTTAGCGCCTTTAACGCGTACCTCTCCTCCTATTTCTACCATATAGCGTGTTACTCCTTGTGACTCAAGAAATTGCCCCACTCTATCAACAGAAAAGCCTTTGGCAATGGCGCTTGCATCAAGTTTAATTCCTTTATATTTTTTTATAATGGAACTACCTGAACGACCTACTTTTTCAAAACCTACGAAATTCATGATGGAGTCGATAGATTTTTGAGGTTCCGCAAACTCTTTATCGTAACCAAATCCCCACGCATTTACTAATGGCGCCACAGTCATATCAAAAGCCCCAGACGTAGCTTCCCAAATCTCTTTTCCTTTGTCGAAAACCTGTATAAAAAGGGAATCTAAGATTACCGAATCTTCATCACGGTTTAATCGTGATATTATTGAGGTCGGGGAAAATGTTGAAAGAGAATTATCTGTTTGATTTATAATCTGTTCTATTTCGTTTTGCAAATCCTCTTTGCATAAATAAGTAATATTATAGAATGTACCATGAGCCATTCCTTTGTTGCGTTGCCACGTTTCCTCTGATTGAGAACAACTTAAAAGTGTAATTGTAAATACAAATACCACAATGATTCGCATAAACATACTAAAGTTTGGTTTATAAATATGGTATTACTTTCTCCAACATCACACCTCTCGAGCCTTTTATTAGTATTGTGTGATTTTTAATGGGATTTGCTTCTAAATATTTTATTAACTCCTCAACTGTTGCAAAACATTTATCGTATCCTTTATTTGACTTATTAAACTCTTTGCCAACAATATAAATATCAGTCAACCCCACATCTTCTACTGTTTGCAACACACAATCATGTTCAATTTGGGAGTATTTGCCCAATTCGAGCATATCGCCTAATATCAATGTTTTGTCGCCTTTATCAACCTTAAATTTTGCAAAATCTAAGATCGCATGTTTCATCGAGGTGGGATTAGCATTGTAACAATCTATTATTAAGTTGTTATTGTCTGTTTTTATATATTGAGATCTGTTGTTTTTGGGTATATAATTTTCAATAGCCTCTTTAATATAGATATCTTCAATTCCAAAAAAATCGCCAACACAAATTGCTGCCAGAATATTTTCAAAATTGTATGAGCCTACTAAGTTGGATTTAATATACTTATTGCTATCAGTCCAAATTCTATCACTTGCTTGGTTTACTGATGTTTCAACAGAGGTCCAAGCAAGCTCAACATAATCGGTATTTTCAGTTAATTTTCCTTGACAATGGGTAAATTGAGATTTACCATAATAAATTGTTTTCTTAGGTGGATTGAGATCTTCTAACACTTCGTTATCGTAATTAACGAAAGCTGTACCGTTTCTTGCATACAAATATTGATATAGTTCAGACTTTGCGCGCGCAACGTTTTCAAAAGATTCAAATGTCTCTAAATGAGCCTTGCCAATATTAGTTATTATTCCGTAATTTGGTCTCACCATGGAGCAAAGAAAAGCTATTTCACCTACGGCGCTTGCCCCCATTTCGATAACAGCTATTTGATGTTCTTTTCTTAATTCTAACAGAGAAAGTGGAACTCCTATATGATTATTTAGGTTTCCTTTTGTGTAATAAACATTGTTTTTAGTTGATAAAACTGCTGCAACAAGCTCTTTAGTAGTTGTTTTTCCGTTCGTTCCTGTTATAGCAATTATTGGGATATCGAAGTGATCTCGATGGTGTAATGCTAAATCTTGAAGGGTACTAATTACACTATCTACTAAAATGTATCTATCATCAATTACAATCTCGGGATTATCAACAACAGCATAAGCGTTTGTTTTAAGTGCAGCGTCTGCAAAATTATTCCCGTCGAAATTTGGTCCTTTTAATGCGAAAAAAATACCGTTTTGTCCATCGACACGGCTATCTGTATTGATTTTTTGATGCTTCTCAAAAATCTTATAAAGGGAACGAATGTTCATATATTATGTTTTGATTGTTGTGTGCCTTATTTTTTATTCAAAGGCATCTTCGTCTTCAAAAATTCCCAACTGTATTTCTGTCAAAAAATCATTTTCAAACCAGAAGATTAATCCTAAATCATAAATACTTAGTAGGGTGACTATAGTGTCGGGGTCTTCTTCAACAATCTCCTCATCGAAATCGGTTATGTTCATTTTTTTTAACATTTGAACAACCTCCGGCTTTGTTTTGTCGATTAATCTCTCGCCATTTAAGAGAGCGTCTGGAGAGCTTATAGCTATGGAAGCCAAGCGATTATCTAACTCTTTTTCAAATGAGAGCGAAAAGTCGTATTTATCGTAGTGCCATGTCTCGACTGTTTCGCCAGAAAATACAAATTCTTCTATCTCATCGGGTTTTCCTGCTACGTTTCTAACCTCGTCACGTGTCATGTTGAAACGCAATTTTCCAAAGCCTTCGCCCGGTAAAATTGTTACAAAATCGTTACTCATGATGTTTTTATTTTGGTTTCTATTTATCGATTCACAATTTTACGAAAAAAAAGTTGTAGAATGACCAATTTTCTAAAATAATTTTACCATTGGCAGGATTATTTAGATTTTATATCACCTCTTCGAGGTTTAATTAGGGTTTACTGAAAAGGTCTATGCTACTTTTGGGTGCGGGTTGCGTCGTTGGTGATTGGTGATTGGTGGTTAGTGGACATATTGAAGTTAGAAGTTAGAAATTAGAAATTTGAAGGCGTTGCATTGAGCGAAGTGTTTCGACTACGCTCAACAACCATCGAAATGTCAAAATGTCGAAGTGTACAAAGTGCAAGTGAAATTGTCCTACGGACAAAAAAAGATTGGACTATTTTTAAATTACAATTGGTATAATTGTTAATGTGGGTTGCGTTTTTTCCAACGTAGAGACACAAACTTAAACGCAATAAACTATTTTCTTGTTAAACCTTCAACAATCTCTTCGGGCGTAGGTAATGTGTCTTGTAAAGCTTTTGGCAAAGTTTGTTTAGATGTGGTGTACTCCGATATGCCTATTGGCGAACTTATTTGAGATAATGCATATCTGACAAGCACATTGTTTTTCTCTTTGCATATCAACAAACCAATAGCAGGGTTGTCGTCGCGAGTGTTAAGCAAATCATTGACCATTGCGACATATCCTGCAAGCTGCCCTATGTCGGGAAAATCGAACTCGGTTGTTTTTACCTCAACTACGCAATAGCGCCGCAAAGGAATTATTATAGTACATGACAAAAAAGAAATTAATGATGCGCTGAACGTAATGGTGTGAGAGATTTGGGTGCATAGACACAATGCATGCATCTGAACATTGAAAATATAGCCTGCGTTAACAATGCGACGTACTCGGTCGCTGAGCTTGTCGAAGCGACCTTTCAGTATAGGTAGCTTATGACTTTGGCTTCGATAAACTCAGCCGACGTATAACAGTTACTGAATCTGATGAAGAGAGGTCTTTAAGCTCCGTTCGATTGCGCGTAAAACCATTTGTTACATATTTTCAAACATCTCATTTTCAAAAACATACAAATAATTTTAAATTTTTGTCATGTACTTAGGGGAATTATATAAAAAAGCAAATCTATATATTTATCTTTTCCGCCTGCACAAAGGTGATACTCCTGCCCCACAAAAGAGAAGCCTCGTCCTAATTCAAGAAGAAATTTGATGATGTTTTTAACAAGCTCATCTTTCAAGGTTTTTTCCGTGTACTTATCATCCATTTGCAGAAAGTCGAAGTTATAAGGACTTTTCAACATCTGCTGTGCAAGGTCTCCTTGTGGTTGTGGCAAAGTTAACTTAAAGTTCGTTTGTGCATTGCCTTGCGATTCGTATAACCCTGTATCGAGGAAGTTGAGCAGTACGCCTCGTCCCCAATTGTTTTCCAATGTTTTACGAACATAAAAAAGAGCTTTATCAGCATTGTCGGAACACTTATTAATAATTTGGATATGATGTCCCCATGGAATACTGAAAAGGATTTCAAAATCGTCTGCATAGTGCAGACGATTTAAATTGTTAGCCAAATCGTCAACAGCTTGTTGACGATTTGAGTCGGTTTTAGAATCGTCAACAAGATGTTGACAATTTGCAAATAATGGTACGTAAAGTTCGTAGAAGTATTTAGTGTATTTTAGCGTTGTTGCCGAAAATCCTTTTTTAAGATTAAGAGCATTGCGGAGGTCATGTCCAACGCATTCATAGAAACGTGAGCCATACTTGTTTTCCAAGCTACGCTGACTAATATCCTGACCAACAGACCAATAGAAACGTAACATCTGGCTATTAACACTAACAGCAGCTTTTATTTGACTTTGCCGATAACGCTTGCTTAGTTCGACAATCCAATCGAGATAATCTTGGTCTAAGTGTGTTGGAGCAGATTGCATATTTTCCTTATTTTTTTTCAAATATAGTAATTTTTATACCGATTATACATTCGTTGAAATTCGATATTGCCACAATCAATTAGCAATTACGCTATCGGCTTTGCCGCTTCGCTTGGCACGACGCTACGTTCAGTGACCAAGTACACCGCCTTTCTACTGGTATCTTCTCTATTACCTAAATTTTTAGGATTTGTAATTAAAAAGTAGTTTCTACATCAATCTTCTCAATTCATCGGGATCAGGTAGCACATCCCTATATTTATCGGGCAACTCTATTGCCAGTTTGTATGTAGAGACACCCATTGGCTTGGAAGTATCTCTGAGGGCATATTCCACAATTTTTTCTTTCTTCGATTTACAAAGAATAATGCCAATGGAGCGATTCTCGTGTGGCAGTTTAATTAAATCATCAAGAGCGGAAAGATAAAAATTCATCTTCCCAAGATATTCGGGCTTAAACTCGCCTCGCTTTAAATCTATAGCAATTAAACATTGCAGTTGGCGGTTAAAGAAAAGTAAATCGATAAAATATTCACGTTCTTCTACAATAAAACGGTACTGATTGCCAATAAAGGCAAAATCTTTGCCTAATGACATGATGAAATTTCTGATATTCAACATAATCTGGCTTTCAAGTACTCGCTCATCAGGTTCGTCATCAGGCGATTCAATGTTAATAAAATCTAATAAATATTCATCCTTGAACGATAGAAGCGCTTTTTGTTGCAAGTCGTTATCAGAAATGGTTTTGGCAAAATTATTGGGAAGTTTTCCTTGTTTTGAGAACAGGTTTTCTTTTAGAGAGTATTTTAATTTTTCAACGCTCCAAAAATTCATAGCACAACACTCTATATAAAAAAGTCTTTCTGCTACTGTTTTTGTATTTACAATAATCTCATAGTGGTGCGTAAAGCCTATGGACAAAAAGTGTTCGAGAGCCAAATCATTCAAATCGTCCGTCGGTAACGGACGATTTGCTACTAATAAATCAATTTGAACATCGTCCGTCGATAACGGACGAATTGTTGTCAGCTGATTATCAGGAAATAGAAACTGTTCCCACTCTTCGTAAAATTGTCTCATACGTTTTATGTTCACAGGAGAAAAACCACGCAAACCGGGCATTTCTTGTTGTAATCTTTCCGAGATACTCTCTATTGCATTAGTTCCCCAAAAGTAATTTCTGCTGTTCTCGGAGATAAATTTTCCGATACCGAAATAGAGTGAAAGCATTTCGCGATTGGCAAGTTTAGCAGCCCGATAACGGCTTTGTGAAATAGCACTTCTGAGGGCTATGATGGCTTGATTGAAATTCGTAATGGATTGTTGTTGCATGTTTAGTTCATTGTTTGGTTGTAATGACAATTATAATTGGTTTAGCCACCTATTGTTCGGATTAATTTTTATTAGGCGTTGCAAACATAAAAAACAACTTGCAAAAGTCAAACAAAATTCGATATACTTTTGATTTCACTCAGTACAACGTTTCGGCTATGCTTATTTCGATACTTCGACTACGCTCAGTAAAACGCTCTGCTCAGCGACCAAGCGCAACGCTTCAGCGAAACTTATTTTGTAACGTTCATTTCGACTTCGCTCAATGAACAGCTACCCGGTCATTGAGCGGAGTCGAAATGACTAAATCAACACAGCTACCCTGTCATTGAATGACGTTTCGATACTTCGACTACGCTCTGCACTACGCTCCGTTCAACGTCCAAGTGCCTATTTAAAAGTCGGGGCAATTGATTGACAATAACCTAATTAATTGTTAATTGCTAATTGCACATTGCTAATTGATTTGGGCTAAAGCCCATAAATCGTGTGTCAATCTAACCCCCTACTTGAAAGTCGGGGCAATTGATTGAAAATATGTGGATTAATTGATAATTGATAATGATGTTTCGACACCCCAGCGAAGCTCATTTTGCATTGTTCATTTCGGCACTTCGACATTTCGACTTCGCTCAATGCAACGCTTAGCTCAGCACAACGCTTCGCTCAATGAACAGGGGCTCAGTGCAAGCATTGCTAATTGCACATTGCTTTTAATCCCTTAAGCAACGAACGGAACGACCGAGCTCCTTATAGTAGCTGATCCTATACACCTTACTGAAATCGTAGGTCATGTCACGACTCCATGCGTGTGTATCATTGTACTCCGTAGCACTCCACAAGCTACCGTTGATTCCAATGCTGGAGAAAACTACATGTTCACTACGGAAACCACCCGGCAGGACAGTAAAACCAGACTCGTTGGTGACACCTTCATTTGGCGATTTCCAATGTGATGTGCCTGCCTCTTTAAGCTTTCCGCCTTCATTTGTACCACGCCACGCTTTCTCATTTGCTTCCTTTTGGGACATTCCAAGATACATTTCAAGCTGTTTCAACTCTGCATCGCTTGGCAGGTGCCAGCCTGTTGGGCATATACCTTGTACACCGCTTGGGTTGGCTGTGCTACTTCTTGCTCCATTCATGGCTGCGGGCCAATTATACAATACACCGTAAGTTTTATAGTTGGATGTTGATTTGGCTGAGGTAACACTTGTGCCATTATAACCGTAAACATAGTAATATGGCGTTGTGTTGGAACCTGTACTGGGACCAACTACGCTTGGTAGATATTTTAGGTTTTCTGCCATCCAGACTTGGTTGCCAATTTTAACAATTTTGTAAGTATTGCCATCGCGAGCATCAGTAAAACTATCAGCACTTTCTTCTTGTTGCGTGGTAATAGTTGGTGGTTTTGTTTCTTTTACAACAACATCTGAACCACTTGACAGCGTTTCATATATATCTAGCTCTTGGTTTTCCGTAATTGTGATTTTTTTGTTAATAGTGGCATAACCTGCTTTATTAATGGTTAAGTTGTGGTCACCAACAAGTAAATCTCTAATTGTTAGGGGGGCTTCTCCCATGTGTTCGCCATTAATAATAATGTTAGCACCAATGGGATCTACCGAGATATTGATTGAGCCTTTTTTGGGTTTAAGTTCAATATCAATCTGTTGGTTATTTCCGGGGGTTATTTCAATATCTTGGGTTTGAGTGTAATACTTGTCCTTTTCTACTTTTATTTTGTAAACACCCATGGTCAATCGTCCCTCCCACTTGGTATTGCCTTTTCGTTCGTTATTAACCAAAATATCTGCGCTTGGGTTGGCATTTATGGTAATATTAGCGAAAGCCGGTTGCATTTGGAAATCTACGGTTGTGGTCTCACCTTCTCTTACGGTTACATTTTTGGCTTGGTGTTCGTACCAACTGCTTCGTAGTTGCACTTTGTTTACGCCAGAAGCGACTCCCTCAATTGTTGCGGGTGTTTTTTTGCCAGTGTTTTCTTCATTCAAATAGATTTCCATGCCATTCTCGGGCATCGATTTAACATAGATACTACCAAATTTGGGTTTTAGGGTTAAGGAAATTTGTTGTTTTTCGCCTTTTAATGAAACTATTCCTGCTTGAGGGTGATATTTAGGCAGTTCTACACGATAGTCATATTTGCCCTCTTTGTACATTTTTTGAAACGGTGTTTTACCAACAGGCATGTTGTCAATAAATACGTCTGCTCCCTTAGGTTCAGATGTAATTACTAACCATTGACTTTCAATCTTTTGTTGTTCTACGATGGTTGTTACCTTAGCTGTTGTTAGAACTAACTCGTAAACTTTTGCAGCTTCTATTGGGATATTTAAAGGATAATTTCTTAATACCCCTAATTGACTATGACTTATAGTTATACGCTGAACTCCACGAGGAACATATACCCAAATTTCGCCTGTTTTCTGTTCTGTAGCAGTTATCCCAAGAGAACCTACGTCAAACTTAAAACCTGTTTGGGTTGTGACTACTTTTATTATTGCGCAAACCTCATTGTTTTGGTCGCGTTTGGGGTAATATACTCTTGCATCTAAATCATTTTCGATAGCACGGAAAGATTCGACACTAATATTCTGTGCTGTACAGATATAAATTGAAGATAAAAGTATTAGAATTGAAATACCTATTCTCATAAAATTAGAAATTAGAAGTTAGAAATTAGAAGTTTAAATGAAAGTTTACATTTCATTTGCTTCTCGCCTTTTTGCGGTGCTAAAATTAAGCAATTTTAATATTATGGACAATTGTTTGAGTTAAAAACGTCTAAATAATCAATAAGACGTTTCAGCTCCGCTCAACGTCCGAGCCTCTGTTCATTGAGCGGAGTCGAAATGAACATTTCAAAATAAGTGATGTCGAAATAATCAATATGACGTTTCGACTCCGCTCAACGTCCGAGTGTCCATGTCATTGAGCGAAGCCGAAGTATGACCATATCAACACGGCTACCCGACCATTGACGACGTTTCGGCACAATAAGTAACGTCTAATACCAAAAGTAATTTTAAAATAGTCCTATCTTTTTAAAATTACAATTAGTATTAATTGCTTAAAGCGAACGAAAATATTAATTTCGCACTTTATAAATTTTTAACCAAATGAGAAACTTCGCAATTATACTAATCCTCACACTACTAACCTCTTGCAGTTATAACAACCAAAAACCTGACAAACCAATTGTAACCGTTAGCCTGTTAGCACAACAGTACTGGGTTGAACGGTTAGCATCAGATTTTGTCGAGGTAAACACAATGTTAGTGGCTGGTTCAGAACATTCTACCTACGAGCCGACACCTGAACAGATGCGGAAAACTTCAAAATCCGACATCTATTTCAGAATTGGGCATATTGATTTCGAGTATGCGTGGATACCAAAGTTCACAAACTCAAACCCGAATATGAAAGTTATTGACCTGTCGGAAAAATTAGATTTAACGCTGGCGGACACCATTGAATATGAACACTCTCACGAAAGCGAACATCACGGACACAAACACGCATCGAGAATTGACCCTCATATTTGGCTAAATCCACCTATGGTAAAAGAGATGGTTATGGTAATGGCAGATGAGTTATGTAAACTTGTGCCTGTAAGTGCCGACTCAATCAGAAAAAACGAGGAGCTGTTTTTAAAAGAGATTGACTCGTTGGACAATTATATAATTAATAAATTATCAGGTTTTCAGAACAGAAAGTTCCTGCTTTTCCACCCTGCGCTGACTTGGTATGCACATCAATACAACCTGCAACAGATTGTTATTGAGGTTGATGGCAAAGAGCCAAGTCCATCGAAAATGAAAGATATTATTGAAGAGGTAAAAAAGGAGAACATAAAAGTTATTTTAATTCAAAATGAGTTTCCTTTCGAAAGAGTCTCAGTTATAGCAAAAGAGACAGACGCGGAAATTGCTCAAATTAAGCCTTTAGACTACGACTGGCTAAATATAATGTATGAAATAACCGATGTTATAGAGAATGCACTTAGAAAATCAGAATAGTTTAAAATGAGTTTACCATTACTTAGTATAAAAAATTTGACTGTTGGCTATGGCGAAAAGCCAATACTGTCGGGGATTAACCTTGATGTTTTCAAAAACGATTTTATTGGAATTGTTGGACCTAACGGTGGGGGTAAAACCACACTGCTTAAAGCAATTGTGGGGCTTATAAAACCCGCTGAGGGAGAGATTTTTTTCAACACCATGAATCCTGTCGGATATTTGCCACAAATGAATCAACACGACAACAGATTTCCAATTCCTGTTAACGAGGTGGTTTTAAGTGGGTTATTCGGAGAAAAAGGCATTTTTAAACGATTTACAAAAGCCGACTTTGAAAAAGCTGAGTATTGGTTAGAGTTTGCTGGTATTAAAGGGTTTGCTAAGAAAAAATACGGCAGTCTGTCCGGAGGAGAACGCCAACGCGTCCTGCTTTGCCGAGCACTTATCAGCAACCCCGATTTGCTGATTTTAGACGAACCCAACACTTTTGTTGACAATAAGTTTGAGGGTGAGCTATACGAATTGCTTAAACAATTGAATGAAACAAAGGCTATTATGATTGTGTCTCATGATTTGGGAACTATTTCTACCTATGTAAAAAGCATTGCCTGTGTCAATCGCGATTTGCACCACCATAAATCGAATATCATAACGCAACAGCAGTTGGAATCGTACAACTGTCCTATTCAATTGATTACACACGGAACTGTTCCTCACACAGTACTTTTAAATCACGATGAGTTATGATTAACGCAATTTTTGAATATCGTTTTCTGTTGCATGCTGTTATTGCCTCCATACTGTCTGGCATTGTTTGCGGAATAATAGGAACCTATATCGTAACTAATCGGATAGTTTTTTTAAGTGGTGGAATAGCGCACGCATCATTTGGAGGATTGGGATTAGCTTGGTACCTAAACTTTAATCCGATATTGGGAGCTGCCATATTTTCAGTTTTGACCGCATTGGGCATAGAGTTTTTTACTGACAAAACTCGGGTTAGAAACGATTCGATAATCGGGATATGGTGGTCGATGGGAATGGCATTGGGTATCTTTTTTATATATCTCTCTCCCGGATATACGCCAAATCTTATGAATTACCTTTTTGGCTCAATTCTGACCATAGAAACTTTTGATTTATATTTAATTGGGGCGTTGGCTATTGTTACAATCATGTTTTTTACACTGTTTTATAGACCAATACTATTTATTTCGTTTGATTCGGAATATGTAAAAACGCATAAAATACCTGTAGCGCTGTTCAAATATATTTTGATGTCGTTAGTGGCGCTATCAATTGTGTTTTCGATGAAAATTGCAGGTATTGTGCTAATTATATCATTGTTGACAATTCCGCAAGCTATTGCAAATCAGATTACTAATAATTTTAAACATATCATGTTTTTGTCTATTCTTTTTGCTATCTTGGGGTCGTTGTTGGGCTTGGCAATATCGTGGTATATCAATGTTCCGTCTGGCGCAACCATAATATTTTCTTTGATAACACTATTTGTTTTGGTGAACATTGTTATTAAAATAATTAAAAATTCTTGTATTTCTTAAACAATTATCGTATTTTCGTGTCGCTCAAAGAGCAATAAAATATAAAACAAGAAATCAATCCCGAAGGGATGACAAGATTATAGAAATAAAAAGCAAAATAGATAATCAACCCCGAAGGGGTGAAATAGCATTATGGTAAGCAAATTGTTTTCAAATATTTTGTTAAACGGATTAATTATGTCACCCCTTCGGGGTTTAAATAACTTTCGGTTTTTCACCCAGCTATAATCATTTCATCCCTTCGGGATTATTGGTATTAAAAAACAAACAAGCTAATTAAAAAGATTGATTTTAAACAACTTGATTAAATATACATACTGTTTTTATCAAAAATCAGCAAATGAAACAACTTGCGAAAATCAAATACATTTGTATATAACAAATAACCAATAATCATAAAAACTAAATAAAATGAAATATCAAGTATTAGTAATAGGAAGCGGTCCGGGTGGATATGTGGCTGCTATCAGAGCATCGCAATTGAATTTAAGTGTTGCAATAGTTGAACGTGCAGAGTTGGGCGGGATTTGTCTGAACTGGGGCTGTATCCCAACAAAATCTCTTTTAAAAAGCGGACAGGTTTTTGACTATGCGAAAAAATCTACCGAATATGGGGTTGAAATCGAGGGAGATATAAAACCAAACCTGCCAAAAATGGTTGAACGCAGTCGTGGAGTTGCTGCGAATATGAGTAAAGGTGTTCAGTTTTTGCTCAAGAAAAACAAAGTAGATGTAATTCAAGGATTTGGCAAACTCGCAGGAGACGGAAAAGTAGAGGTTACAGGCGAAGATGGCACAAAAACAGTCGTTGAGGCTGACCATATTATCCTTGCAACTGGCGCACGATCAAAACAACTCCCTAATCTTCAGCAAGATGGCGTTAAAATTATTGGATATCGCAAAGCATTAACTTTAGAGAAACAGCCCGCAAGCATGGTGGTTGTAGGCTCGGGAGCTATTGGTAGCGAATTTGCTTACTTTTATAGCTCTATTGGAACAAAGGTAACTTTGGTGGAGTTTCTTCCCAACATTGTGCCCAACGAAGATGAAGAAGTGTCAAGACAATTAGGCAGATCGTTTAAAAGAATGGGTATCGAAGTAATGACCGACTCTTCGGTTGAAAAAGTTGATACGTCAGGCGATTTGTGCACCGTTACCATTAAAACTCCAAAAGGAGAAAAAACTGTCGAAGCCGAGATTGTTCTTTCTGCAGTTGGCGTAACTCCAAATATTGAGAATATTGGATTAGAAGAGAACGGGATAGAATTAGAAAAAGGCAAAATAAAAGTCGATGACTTTTACCGCACAAACGTTAAAGGCGTATATGCCATTGGAGATATTGTTCACGGACCTGCTTTAGCGCACGTCTCATCGGCAGAAGCGATATGTTGTGTTGAAAAAATCGCAGGACTATCGCCCGAACCAATCGACTACACAAATATTCCGGGCTGTACCTATACCACTCCTGAAATAGCATCTGTTGGGCTATCAGAGAAGAAAGCCGTTGAAGCTGGCTACGAAGTAAAAATTGGGAAATTTCCATTTACAGCATCAGGAAAGGCTAACTCTGCCGGCAATAATACAGGATTTGTAAAATTGGTATTCGACGCCAAAAATGACAAACTGCTTGGCGCACACATGATAGGACTTAATGTTACTGAAATGATTGCCGAACTGATAGTAGCGAAAAAACTTGACGCAACAGCAATAGATTTGATTAAAGCTATTCACCCACACCCGACTATGTGTGAGGCTGTAATGGAAGCTGCGGCAGCAGCTCATGGCGAAGCAATACACACGTGAATTCAATGAACAATTAACAATTGAGTTAAAAGCTATTAGAACACAGATAACACAGATGTAACGGATTCACACAGATTTTTATCCGTGTAAATCTGTTTAATCCGTGTGTTCTGTGTTCCATTCGTAGTTGTTCATTGCGCATTGTTAATTGTTTACTCGTATTCTTTTAGCCTCGCCATCAGCTTTCTACGCGCAATAAAAATTCTACTTTTAACCGAGCCAATTGGAATATTTAACGTATCGGCTATCTCTCCTGACTTGTACACTTTTTTAAACTCAGCTTAAAACAACATTGATAATCAATGGGTTATGTCGAAAAAACACTCTAATTACCGCACTAAATGTCGAAAATTGAGAAATATTTGTTTTTCATTAGTT
>Ga0208694_1001698_pt1 | contig 25611 bp, 17 predicted proteins | sample AD_UKC078_MetaG_FD_184442 | JGI IMG/M metagenome (GOLD analysis project Ga0208694, IMG submission 184442) | Active sludge microbial communities of municipal wastewater-treating anaerobic digesters from USA - AD_UKC078_MetaG (SPAdes) (version 2) | ecosystem: Engineered > Bioreactor > Anaerobic >...
CCGGGACGATGACGTCCATCGCCCAGCGAATGTTGACGTATTTGCGGCGCACGAGCATAAAAGTGACGCCGGCGATAATACCAAGAATCGCGCCGCCCATAATTGCCAAGCCACCATCCCACACTTGTAAGACGGCGAGGAAATCATTGGCGTATCGGTCGAATTCCAAAACATAGCAGTACCACAGACGGGCTCCGACTAACCCGGCCGGAAAGGCGACATAAAATGTCGAGTCAAGAATGCCGTGGCGTTTAAATTTTTTAAAAAAGAAGTGATCGCTGACGAAGTAGACGATGACGGCGCCGCTGACGATTAGAATGCCATAAAAAGCGACGGCAAACTGGGCCGTGCGATTAAAGGGATCAACAAATCCTTCGGTGAGCGAGATGCGGTTGACGAGCGGATAAGTCAGATAGTCGGCAATTCCTTCGGTGGCCAGCGCCAAAAAGATGATGATGACCGGGATGGCAATATACATGACGAGGCGAACTATTTTAAGAATGTTGGCTCCTAATGTCGGTTTGTAAAAATTTAGACCAAAAGCCGCATATAGCGATGATAATCCAAGGATGAAGACAAAACTTCCAATAAGGGCCATCGCGTATTCGCCTCCGCGAAGATTCCAACCCTTCGCAAGGATGAGTCCCAGCATCGCCAAAAAGGCAAAAAGCGCGGCGCCGCCGATCGCGGAGAAAATCTTGATTAAATCCTGACGCGATAATGATGTCGCGCTTTCATTTTTGACAATTTTCTTTAACGTTAGATGTAAAAAGATAAAAGCGGCAATGACGGCGATGAGGCTGATATATCCGAGTGCTTCCATGTTGATTACCTGTTTGAAAGAATAACATTATTGTTGTTGTTCAACAACTCAATTGTTTTTCCCTTTCAGAATGTTCGCCAAATAGTGGCCGGTGTAGGAATCGGGGCAGGCGGCAATTTCTTCAGGCGTGCCCTGAGCGATAATCTGACCACCGGCATCGCCGCCATCTTTGCCGATGTCGATGATATGATCGGCCACTTTAATCACATCGAGATTATGTTCGATTACCAGCACGGTGTCGCCGTTATCGACGATTTTCTGCAAAACAGCAATGAGCCGTTTGACATCATCAGTGTGCAAACCGGTCGTCGGTTCGTCGAGAATATATAAGGTTTTGCCGGTCGGGCGACGCTGCAATTCGAAAGCCAATTTGACGCGCTGGGCTTCACCGCCGCTCAATGTCGTAGCCTGCTGGCCAAGTTTGATGTAACCTAAGCCGACATCAAATAGGGTCTGGAGTTTTCGCCGTATTTTGGGGCGGTTTTCAAAAAATGACAATGAATCTTCGACGGTCATTTCGAGCACTTCATAGATATTTTTGCCCTTATAAGTGACTTGTAAAGTCTCTTCGTTATAACGCTTGCCATTGCATGAATCGCAGCGCACATAGACATCGGGCAAAAAGTTCATCGGAATCCGCGTGACGCCGGCTCCTTGGCAATTTTCGCAACGTCCGCCGATGACATTAAAAGAGAAGCGACCTTTATCAAATCCCCGGGCCCGCGCTTCAATCGTCTCGGCAAACAAGGCGCGAATGTCATCAAATACTTTCGTATAGGTCGCCGGATTACTCCTGGGTGTGCGGCCGATGGGCTCTTGCGAAACATTGACGACCTTATCAATATTTTCTAAACCAAAAATATCATCGTGCTCACCCGGAAAATTATCGATGCCGTTAAGGCGTTTTTCAATCGCGCGATTAAGCGTCTGCGAGACGAGCGAAGATTTTCCGCTGCCAGAGACACCAGTGACGGCAATGAACTTACCTAAAGGAAAATCGACAGTAATATTTTTTAAGTTGTTGCAACGCGCTCCTTTGACAGTCACAAAGCGGCCATTGCCTTTTCTTCTTGCGGAGGGAACTTCGATTTTTTTGCGACCCGAGAGATAATCGCCGGTAATCGATTTTTTGTTGTCGATAATGGCCTTAAGATTTCCTTGCGCGACTATGTAGCCGCCGTGAATACCGGCGCCGGGCCCGATATCGACAATATGATCGGCGGCGCGAATCGTTTCCTCGTCGTGTTCGACGACGATTAAGGAGTTGCCTAAATCGCGCATCGATTTAAGCGTCGCCAGCAATTTGGCGTTATCTTTTTGATGAAGGCCGATGCTCGGCTCATCAAGAACATATAAGACGCCGGAAAGGCGGCTGCCGATTTGCGTGGCCAGACGAATTCTCTGGGCTTCACCGCCGCTGAGCGTCATCGACATGCGCGAAAGAGTTAAATAATCGAGACCGACATCGCTTAAAAACTGCGTGCGATTGCGAATTTCTTTAATGACGAGCTGACCGATTTCTTTCTCGTTGGGCGTCAACACCTCATCGAGCTCAGCTATGTATTTAAGCAATTTTTTAATCGGCAAGGTCGTCACTTCATAAATATTGAGTTGATTGATGCGAACGGCGAGAACCTGATTATTCAACCGCGCTCCGTGGCACTCGGTGCATTCGCTGTCGCGCATATATATTTCGTAATAGTCGCGCATCATCGAGCTTGTCGTCTCGAGGTAGAGGCGATCTATTTTTGTTTTGATGCCCTCGATATGGCCGGAGCGATGATTTTTGTTGCCGCTGACGGATGTAATCACATAAGTAAAAGGTTTATCGCTTCCGTAAAAGACGATTTTCTTTTGATAATCGCTTAAGTTTTTAAAGGGTATGTTTAAATCGATTTTATATTGTTCGCATAAGTATTTAAACTCCTGCCAATCGATATTTTTACTGTAGACGACGTTTTTGTAATAGCGAATCGCGCCTTGCATGATTGATAAGTTATCATTCGGCACGAGCAAATCAAAAGCCGCCTCGCGATTAATGCCAAGTCCTTTGCATTTCGGACAGTAGCCAAGAGGAGCGTTAAATGAAAAGAGGCGCGGTTCGAGTTTCGGCACCGAAAAACCGCAGTATTTGCAGCTGTGATGCTGACTGAGGAGCCTCTCTTCTTTATCGGTCAATAAAATAACGTAACCGTGCGACCAGTCCAAAGCTAGTTCAATCGCATCAAAAATGCGCGTCCGAATGTCGGTTTTTACAATTAGGCGATCGATGACGATATCAATTGTGTGGCGCTTATTCTTTTCTAATTCGGGCACTTCATCAATCCGTAAAAGCACGCCGTCAACGCGAAGTCTTTCAAACCCCTGCTGACGAATCTTAGCCAGCGTCTCGGCTTGTGTCCCTTTTTCATTGCGGATGAGCGGAGAGAGGATTTGCATGCGCGTACCTTCGTCGAAACTCAAGGCAACATCGACCATCTTGGATGGCGAGAAGGAGACGATCGGCTCATTATGGATCGGACAGTAAGGAACGCCGATGCGGGCAAAAAGAAGGCGCAGATAGTCATAGATTTCCGTCACGGTTCCCACCGTCGAACGGGGATTGTGCGAAGTTGTCTTTTGATCGATTGAGATGGCGGGTGACAAGCCTTCGATCGAATCGACATCGGGTTTATCGACATTTCCCAAAAACTGCCGGGCATAACTCGACAGGCTTTCGACATAACGGCGTTGTCCTTCGCTATAAATCGTGTCAAAGGCCAGTGTTGTTTTGCCGCTTCCGGAAAGGCCGGTGAAGACGACCAGAGCGTTTTTGGGGATTTCGAGATCGATGTTTTTAAGATTGTTCTCGCGGGCCCCTTTGACGAAAATAGTTTTTTGTTCCATGGCTTGCCTCAAAATATTATTTTAACATTTCTTGCCCGCGCATACTAATAAGACACTATTAAATGGCAAAAGTTTTTCCGGGAAAAACAGTTACTATTATTGTGGAAAAAGATAAAGGATAGATTATAATATTATTGCTTTACATGGCGGGACGTAGCGCAGCTTGGTAGCGCACTACCTTGGGGTGGTAGGGGTCGAGGGTTCAAATCCCTTCGTTCCGACCATTTTTTTATGCTCCTAAACAAGAAAAAACCCGACAAATCATGTGATTCATCGGGTTTTTGCATGTTTTTGACTACTTGAGATTAAAGTCCAAACTTCTTGACTTTTTCCCAGCGCTTTTTGGCATCTTCCGCCGATTTAGCAAGAAGAGCTTCGGCATGTTGAGGGTTGATATTGGGCAGCTGCGAGAAACGGGTTTCGTTCATCACGAAGTCTCTGAATTTGGTGAAATCGGGTTCTTTGCAGTCGAGCGTGAGGGCCGGCAAACCTTTGGCCTCATTGCGCGGATCATAGCGGAAGGTTGTGAAATAACCGCATTCGACGGCTGCCTTTTCGGTGCGAATCGAGTTGGTCATGCCACCCTTGATACCATGATTGACGCATGGCGAGTAGGCGATGATAAGCGATGGTCCGTCATAGCTCTCGGCTTCTTTGAGAGCTTGAATGGCTTTCATGGCGTTGGCGCCTAACGCAATCTGGGCGACATAGACATGACCGTACGTCATAGCTTGCAAGGCCAGGTTTTTCTTTGAGACGGATTTGCCGCTGGCGGTAAATTTAGCGATGGAACCGACTTGCGAGGATTTTGAAGACTGACCGCCGGTATTGGAATACACTTCGGTGTCGAGGACGAGGACGTTGACATCATCGTTATTGGCGAGGACGTGATCGAGGCCGCCGTAGCCGATATCGTAAGCCCAGCCGTCACCGCCGACGATCCAAACTGATTTGTCGACGAGGTCGCGTTCGTGGGCCAGGAGGCGTTTGACATTATCGTCTTTGCTGGCTTTGACAAGGCGGACGAGTTCGGGGACGATCTTGCGCGCTTCATCTCTGTTCTTGATGTTTTCAAGATACTTGCGGGCGATTTCTTTGAGTTCTTCTTCAACTAAATTGCTGGCAAGCGCTTCATCGAGAATTCTTGAGATTAAACTCAATTTATAATCGGTGGCGAGGCGCATGCCGAAACCGAATTCAGCATTATCTTCAAAGAGCGAGTTGGCCCAGGCCACGCCTTCGCCATTTGCGTCTTTAACAAAGGGCGTAAGCGGAGTCGAACCACAGTAGATGGATGTACATCCCGTCGCATTGGCGATGAGCATATCACGGCCAAATAGTTGAGAGGCCAAGCGGTAATACGGCGTTTCACCGCAACCCGCGCATGCGCCGGAAACTTCCATGTAGGGCATCAGGAAACCGACGCCTTTGACAGTATTAAGCGGGAATTTATCACTTTTATAAGTCGTGTGCTTATAAAGATAGTCAGCGCCTTCTTCCTGAGCGAACTGACCTTTGGCTTCAACCATCTCAAGGGCGATGCGTCCGGCTTTGTTGGCCAGACATTCGGCGACGCAGACACCGCAGCCGACGCAGTTTTGCGTCGATACCTGAATGCGGAATTTGAGACCTTTGACACTCGGGCCGACGGCGTCGCGGACATCGTTTTTGACGATATCGGGAGCTTTGGCGAGTTCTTCCTCATTAATGAGGAAAGGACGGATGGTTGCGTGGGGGCAGACAAACGAGCAAGTGTTGCACTGAATGCAGTTTTCCTTAATCCAGTGCGGAACCATATCGGCGATGCTGCGCTTTTCTTTAAAGGTGATATTATTATCCATCGTGCCATCGAGTAATTCGTGTTCGGTGAACTTGCTGACCGGAATCGTATCGCCGTCAAGGGAACCGACGACATCGACATAATTATCAAAATAGTCATCTCCGGTTTTGATATGGATGCGCTTATATGGCAGTTCAACCCATTTCGGATCGACTTTGACTTCGCGAAGTCCCTGGGTGCCGGCATCTATCGCGCGATTGTTCATATCGACGACATCCTGGCCTTTTTTACCATAGGCCTTCAAGACGAGCTTTTTCATCCAGGTGACAGCTTTTTCATAAGGCATTATCGTCTGATTGAGATAAAAGAAGCTGGCCTGGAGAATCGTGTTGGTATGGCGTCCCAAACCGACTTCGCGGGCGATCTTATTGGCATCGATGACATAGAACTTGGCGTTTTTCTTCGCTAACTGATGTTTGACGCGGTTAGGCATCATGGCGATGAGGGCTTCATCGCTCATATCGGTATTGAGAAGGAAAACACCGCCTTTTTTCAAATTCTTCAGCATGTCAAACTTCATGACATAAGTATCGAGCGAGCAGCTGATGAAATCGGCATTGCCGATAAAATAGGTCGAATGAATCGGAGATTTGCCAAAGCGCAGGTGCGAACGCGTGACGCCACCGGCTTTGCGCGAATCGTATTGGAAATATGCCTGAGCGTACTGGCCGGTCGCATCGCCGATAATCTTAATCGAAGATTTATTCGCCGAAACAGTGCCATCGCTTCCTAAACCGTAGAACAGGCAGGAGGTGTAGTCGGTAACCGGGTGAAAGTCTTCATCGACGGCCAGTGAGCGGTTGGTGACATCGTCGACGATTCCAATTGTAAAATCATGGAAAGGTTTACCGTGAAGCATATCATAGACGGCTTTGACATCGCGCGGCGGAACATCTTTGCTCGAAAGGCCATAGCGACCACCATAGACGGCGATATCGCGTCCTTCTTGACGAAGGGCGGTGACGACATCGAGATAGAGGGGTTCGCCGGGGGCGCCGATTTCCTTGGTGCGATCCAAGACGGCAATGCGCTTGACGCTGTGGGGAATCACGGCGACAAGATGTTTGGGGGAGAACGGACGATAGAGATGGACCTTGACTAAACCGACTTTCGCGCCGCTCTTGCGGAGCTCATCGATGACTTCAATCGTCGTTTCGGTAACCGAACCCATAGCCACGATAATATTTTCGGCGTTTTCATCGCCATAATAGGTAAACGGGGCGTAATGGCGACCGGTTAGCCTCGAAGCTGCTTCGAAATATTTTTCGGCATATTCGAGAACTTTCGCATAGTGACTATTTTGGGCTTCGCGGCCTTGGAAATAGATATCTTCATTTTCGGCGCCGCCTCGCGTCACGGGATGAGTGTGGGGATTCAAAGCTCGATTGCGGAATTTTTCGACTTTGTCGAGAGGTAGTAATTTCTTCCATTCCTCATTATCGACGAGTTCGATATTTTGAATTTCGTGAGAAGTTCTGAATCCGTCAAAGAAATGGAGGACGGGGGCTTCGGCATCGATCGCAATCAAATGGGCGACAGGAGCGAGATCAGCAACTTCTTGAACGCTGTGCGAAGACATGATGGTAATGCCGGTTTGACGGACGGCGTAAATGTCTTGGTGATCGCCGAAGATCGATAGAGCACGCGTCGCGATGCTGCGAGCCGAAACGTGCAAGACGGCGGGTAAGAGTTCACCGCACCACTTATAGATGTTAGGCACCATTAATAGCAAGCCTTGGCTCGCGGTGTAAGAGGAGGCGAACGCTCCGCCTTGCAAAGCGCCGTGAACCGCGGCAGCGGCGCCGCCCTCCGATTGCATTTCAACGACTTTGCATACATTGCCAAAGAAATTAATCTTGCCTTGTGAGGCATAGACATCGACTAATTCAGCCATGTTGGAACTCGGCGTAATCGGATAAATGCCTGCGACTTCCGTAAAGTTATAACTCGCCAGAGCGGCCGCGGTGTTGCCGTCGACCGACAGAAACGTCTTTTTTATTGTCATAAAAATTCTCCTTAAAAATACCTCTTATATTGTATGTGGAAAACCATCTTCTTTCAAGATTATATAAATATAAAAAGGGAAGCCGACTGTGATAGGGCTTCCATTTGTTTACTTTTTCGTCTTTTTACTTTTTCGCTCGCTCTGTTCGAGGCTCACGAGCTTTTTTAAGACGCGGAGATCGGCATCGCTCAGCTCGGCGCCGCGATTAAAGAGGCCGCTGCTGGCAAACACATACTTTTTAAAGACGAAATCGCTGATCGACTCAAATTCCGCGACTTCTTTTTTTGAGACCACGATTCGGGGTTGGCGAGTCTTCTTGCTCTCTTCGGCGAGTTTCGTAGCGTATTCTTCCATCAAAGGAAGAAGAGTGCGGATATCATAAGTAAAATCCATATTGACCAAGGGATCAAAATAGGAGAGGGTGCGGTTGATGACATCAGGAAAAAGACCCAATTCTTTAGAAAGGTGCTCGGAAGTCAAATACTTGCGCGGGCTTTTTTTGATGGCGGAAATGTACTTGCGCACATTCGTTAGCGTGGGTCCGTTCATAACTATCTCCTTTTATTTATTATATACTCTTAAAAAAGAGATGGACAATAAAGAAAAAACCGCACTTGCAGTGCGGCTTATAGGCAATGGTACACCGTGCAGGGATCGAACCTGTGACCCGCTGATTAAGAGTCAGCTGCTCTACCATCTGAGCTAACGGTGCATTAACGCCAAATAATAGTAAATGATTTTACGTCTCGTTTCAAGGACTTCATCCTATTTTCTAAAAGAAAAGGGCAATCGCCAGGACTGCCCTTAAACTCATTATTGCGACTTATACGCCACCGCGGAGGTAGCGCTCGCTTTCACTCTTGCGATGCTTGTAGTCGGCGATGTAATCCATCACGGTAACGTAGATGGCGACGCCGGCATTTAGAAAGCCAGTGATGATTAAGACGATCGGTCCCGCGCCGAATTCAACATCGTAAGCGACGGTGAGAAAGGGCTGGGTTATCGGTATTTCATACATAACTTGGAAATAGATGAAGATCATCAAGAATGCACCGACTAAAGAAAGGGAGGCACCGACGGTCCTGACGATCAATTTGGGAAAAACCATCAAGACGGCGGCGATGATGAAGAGGATGAGACCTGCCCCGACAAATATGTTGTTGGGGAAGAAGGCGACGCCGAACGTTTTTAAAAGCGTCGGATCGTTGAGCAACGGATCGGTGTTGTTAACATAGTTAAACGTGCCTGTTACCTGCTGAATAATACGCCCATAGAGGATATCTGAGAGGCGATAAGAATCGACGCCGTCAATCAAATTGACAAGGGTGTACGTCTCTTGATTTGAAACGTAGTTGATCGTCGAGACAGTCACGGTCGCGGCCGGAAGAACCAAGAAGATAAAGAGCAAAATCGTAAGTAAAATAACGACTAAACTCATATAATTCTTCTTAACGTATTCTAAGGCAACTTTATAGCCATCAAAGGCTTTATCTTTAAAAGTTTTTTCCATTGATTCCTCCTAGTCAAATCTGATGATGAGACATCTCCTTACGAAAGAGCTGAAGCTTCGAAAGGAACGAGTTGGGGATTAGGTGTGTACCAGCCGAGGTGTCCGTGATAGTCAAATGTCGTCTCATTAGCGACCCAGTCCGCCATGGCATCGATGAATTCCTGTTGGCCAGCTTCGGCAACGTGGTAGTTGATGTAAAGAATGAGCGTCTTAGTGAAGTACTTGACGGTGACTTGAACGTGAGAGCCGCCGACGGTGAGAGCATCTTTTCCTGAAACATAGACGAGTCCGGTCATCGAAATAACGCGGCTATCCATGCCCAACAAAGCATCGGCGGACCATTCCGCTTCAGTGGAGATGACAAGATCGATCGGTTCATCAACTTCGGCGTAATCGTAGTTCATGGAAATTTCGGTCGGACCAATTTGCGTGACGCCGTTATAGGTTGAATATTTTCCCGTCACGAGAATTAAGTCGCCGATCTGATAGCCGCCAGAAGGCCATAGACTTCCAAGGTTTTGGCGGTTTAAGTTAATCGCGCTATCGCCATCGGCGATTGAAGCCCCGGCGTAGACGTGATTCTTGTCTTTGAAAAAGCCAGTGACGTATCCGCGAGTCGTAAATTCGGCATTGACAGCGAGTTCGCTGCTACGGACATCGCCAATTTTAATAACGACTAGCTCATAGCCTCTCTCGGCGATAGAAATATTCCATGAGATATCTTTCGTCTTTGTGCCGTACGCGATCGTCGCGGTCAAGACTGATTCATAAGATTCAAAATCAAAGATTTTCGGCGCTAAGCGGGAGTGATTGACATCGGGTTTTCCGGGAGCGATAGCCCAGTTTTCGGCGGTCGCTTCGTCAATCGCGTAAGTGATGGTAACTTCGACGCCGTTAGTGGTATCGATTTTCAATGTTTCCTGATTGATCATGAGTTTGGTCGTGGCACTCAGCGTATCGCCTGAAGCCAAATTGATGGTCATCGTCCGATCGCTATAGGGTGAGCCGGTGCGCCCGTTAGTGACGAGAGCTCCGATTTCACTGGCGGCATCGACAACCAATTGATCGACGCTGACTTCCTCACCGCAGCCGGCTAATAACGCGACAGCGAGTAAGGGTACTAAGAATTTAGTCAATTTCATATGTTTTTTCCTTTCTTAAACATTATGCATTCGTTACATCAGTGATGTAATTGCTTCCTGGAGTGTTGTTGAAGAGTTGAACTTGATATCTTTCGAAGTAAGCGGCCAAGTATCCGACTACGCGATATGTGCGCCCGACAACAAACAGGGTTTCGCTCGGATATGGATAGCACTCACCGCTTACGCGAAGATTGAGGTAAAGCGGTTTGTCTTCGCTGTCGAACCCTTCCGATTTTCCGTAGATGGTCATGTTGTCGTTATCGTCTTTCTTAAAATAGTATTGTTCGTCATCGCCAGTTCCTTCCTCGACTTCATCGTCGGTAAAAGGCGTGACATAGCGAATGGTGACGAACGTGGAGACGACATAGCCTGAGAACGGGGCGAAATCGCTATAGGCACCAAAATCGGCGCTGTCCATCTCATATGCTGAGGTGTCGGTTGGATAATTGACATAACGCGGATCGCCATCGGGATATTGAGCGGCCGGATAGACTTGCTCTAAAATCGGCGATGTGGGGCTGATGGCCAACCATTCGATTTTCTGACGACCGGTCGTATTCGTCTTTAAGTCGGATAGTTGAATATTGTTGTTGTACATCGTGGCCCGACAATAGATTTTTATGACATCGCCAACGGTGACGACGGAGGCTAAGGCCGTGTTGTATCCGGCATAGGCATACATCGAACAGTATTCCCCGGTTACTTCATCGACATCAGTGATGTCGCGCAAGACCATGCTATCGCCCATCTGCCCGACGACGAGGCCGGAGATGATGAGTTGTTTGCCACTGCTTCCACCTTCGGTGATACCATATTCGTCATAGTGATCGCGCAAATAGCGAATTGTCGGCTCTTCGACGTTGGTGCTGTAGTCATAGCCAGGATCGGCAGCGCCGTGGACGCGGTATCCGCATTCCAAGCCACGAGCCTCAGCTTCTTCAAATTTATCGCGGTAGGGAGTGATGCTTGATTCGGTGAAGAGGAAATTGCGCGAGAAGCACTGCTCGACGATTTCCAAATTGAGGAGACGGAAGTCGGCATCAGCGCTCGGTTTGTACCAAATGAAGCCGAGGAAGCGATTTCCAGAGCTGTCTCTCTCACCGAAGAGATTGACGTCATTGATGAGGACGACAGTGTGGGCCGTCTCGAGAATATTTTTGACAAAGATTGAAGCTTTCTTGCCCCATGGTTCGACTTTCGCTGTCGATTCCGGAGTGTTGATTCCCAAGAATCTCAAGCGGACCGTTTCGGAATAGCCGCTGACTTCAAAGTTCGCGGTATCGCCGTCGGTCGTTGACTTGAGCGTCGCGGCGCCGAGCATCATGCCATTGCCGTCGGCTTGTGTAAACTGGCGCGTGGCATAAAGGCTTTCTTGAGGTAGTTTAAAACTATCGGTGACCGGAGTCGACAAGAGCGTATCGGGATCATCGAGTTCCAGACAAGTCGGTAGCGGACCGTCGCAGCCGCTGAGCGGCAAGAGGACGAACACGCCTAGGCCGAGAATAAATTTTGTGATTCTATTCATTTAAATCCTCCTCATAATTCACCTGACATACTCAGGCATGTTGGCATAGGAATTGTCAAGAATTTGCTGAATGGTAGCCTCGGTGAAGAACAAAGCCTCGGGAATGGCTGCAACTTCGTTGCGGACATAGGCTGAGCCGACGAAAGGCGCGTCGACGAACTTAATCCAATTCTCGTCGTCATCAATGTAAACATTGCTGTTGACCTTGGCGACTTCGGCTTTGATTTTTTCGGTTGTCGAGAAACCGGGATTAGCGAGGAAATCCTGATAATCGGGGTCGTTCTCAGCGTATTCGCATGATGGGAAATAACCGCTTCTTTGGACGAATTCAGCATTTGCGTATTTGGAGAGGAACTGCAGCAAACGCCAGGCAGCGACTCGCTCCTGTTCTGTCCCGCGGTCGAGCAAAGCGAGGTTAGTGCCTTGCGAGATGACGTATTTGCGGCTCGCATCAACATAAGGTATCGGTGCGGCGCTGAGCGTAAATTTGTTGCCGGCTGGGGCATTATTCTGCACGCCAGCGGTAGAACCGATCGCCATCACGGCCATCACGTCTTTAAAGGGTCCAGATGAATATTTTGATTCTTCCCATAGTTTGGGAACGCCGAGAACCTTATCGTCAAACAAATCGCGCAGCCTCTGCAATCCTTCGACTGTCTCTTCGCTATTGTAAGCGAGATAGCCTTTACCAGAGGTGTAATCGATTTCGGTGTAAGTACCACCGTTTTGACGAACCGTTGTGATAAAGAGGTTGGCTTGTGAATCGTATGATAGAGGGCGAAAGAGATTCGCCGAGGCATTGGTCATGTCAAGGACGACGGTTTGACCGGCATCAGCGGCTGCTTGAGCGTTTGCGTACGCTAGCCCATCGGAGCCGATGACTTTGCCGAAGAAGGGTTGAAGGAGGGTCGTGATTTTAGGTCCGACAGCTGCCACTTCATCCCATGTTGCGGGAACGGTGATTTCTGGATTTTGTGTCACCGCCCAATCGAAGAACGTCTTATTAATTGTCATGATTTCCGTCGATTTATTAAAGGGTACGCCGAGGGTCCAGCCTTCGGTCTCGCTCTTCATTTCGATCGATTGGTTCTCCACCATGTAGTCTTCATAGAAGTCAGTCATGGCATATGTGCGGTCGGCTTCGTTATAATCCCCGTAAGCATATGTTCCGCCGCTTTCAAAGTAGTAGTCGAGGCGGACGATGATATTGCTGCGGACATAGCCGGCAAAGTGATCGGGATAGCCAAGTGTCAGGTGGGGATAGGTTTGCGAGGTCGCCGATAAATCAATGGCTTGTTTTAGCTGATCATAGCTGCCTTTGCTCTCATAGACGACATCGACGCCAGTCTGTTCTTCGAATACCGCAATCAGATCTTCGACAATTGCGTTATTGTCCGCCCCAAAAGGGCCCCAGAAATTGACTTTGGCGCCTGAGATATCAAGCGAGAAATCAACTGTGTAAGGGTTGACGCGATTACCGCCGCAGCCGCTAAGGAGGCTGACGGTCATCAAGGACAACGGCAACAAAATGCGAAGCTTTTGTGGTCTCATATAATTACCACCCAAAATTAATTCCGGACGTAATCGCGGAAGAGAGCGTAATAGTAATCGATGATTTCTTGAATGGTCTTGCGAGGATTCTCGTAGATGAGCGAGGGAATCAGGAAGTTCATTTCTTGACGAATGTAGCTGGAACCGACAAAGCCGGGGTCAACAAACTTTTCCCAAGTCGTGCCTTCGCCGTTATAGACGTCGGAATTGACTTTGGCAGCCGATATTTTGATCTTGTCGCCAGCAGAGCTAAAGACATTGGTATAGTAGTCTTGATACTCATCAGATTCAAATGAGCTGACGCCGGTCGGATAATATCCGGTCCCCGCGGTGAACTCGCCGTTTTTATATTGAGTCAAGTATTTGAGCAACTTCCAAGCAGCGACTTTTTCGACATCGCTGCCCTTGTCAAATAGCGCCAAGTTCGTCCCTTGCGAGATGACAAACTTGTTGTCTTCGGATTGATAAGGAATCGGGCGGGCTTCGACTTCAAACGCGTTGCCTTGAGGAACGGCATTGATGACACCGCCGCTGGAGCCGATATTCATCAAACTCTTGCCGAGGGTGAATGGTCCAGAGCAATAGTCGGTTTCTTCCCAAGTGGCGGGAATGCCGAGGTGCTTGTCATCCGCTAATTCGCGGAGCCTCGCCATCGCGGCGCGAGCTTGATCATTGTTGAAAGTAACATAACCGCGGCGGGTTTGCTGATCCATTTCGGAATAGCTTCCACCCCATTGACGGATAGCGGTAAAGATAAAGTTGGCCATCGAGTCGTAAGAGACGACGCGGAAATTATCGGCGCTGACATTTTTAAAGTCGATGACTTGTGTCACGCCAGATGGGAAAGCGGACGAGGCGGCATAGGCATTCTTGTCGGAACCGACGATTTTGCCGTAATAACCTCTCGACGACATAATGTCGCGAATTTTTGTGCTAATCGTTTCGACTTCATCCCATGTTTCGGGCACTTTAATGGTGTCGTCGATTGAGGCAAAAAGATCGAAAGCCGTCTTATTGACGACAGCGACTTCAGTCGATTTGTTAAAGGGAATACCTAAAGTATAGGGTTCGCCATCCTTGTTATATTCAAGGGTTTGGTTTTCAACCATGTAGGACGGATAGAAATCGTCGATGTCAAAAGCCGGGAGTTCAACGAATTCGTTTTCCGTGCCTTCATCACGAACGGCGGGTATATTCTTATCGTTTTCGATGAAGCCATCTAAACGAAGAATAATATCGCTAGCGATATATCCGGCAAAGTGATCGGGATATCCGTTGGCGATGTGGGGATACGAAGCTGAAGTGGCGCTGAGGTTAATGGCTTGTTGCAAACCATCGTAACTGCCTTTCGATTCGTATTCGACGATAATGCCGGTTTCTTCGGTGAAACGCTCGAGCATAGGAGTAAGCGTCGAATTGATGACAGTGCCGAACCCGGTCCAAAATTGGATGGTCGTACCGCGCGTATCGACACTCATGTCGATGTTGAAATCGGTCGGTTTTTCGCCACAACCGCTAAGGGCGGCTAGCGTAAGAATCGCCGCTGAAGCGATTGTCGCTGTTTTGAGAAATCTTTTCATAAAGTTTTCCTTTCTTAGATAATTTAATGAATTGCAAATGCAATTATTAACCTTTGATGCCTGAGCGGCTGATGCCGCGCATGATGAACTTCCTGAAAATCAAGAAGAAGATGAAGAGCGGGAGGGTGATGACCATCGACGCAGCGACCTTGATCGTATCTTCAGAACTGTATTCGCCTTGGAACAGAGCCATAAGTCCATTGGAGACGAGGCGCATGGTGTGACCGAATGTCGGGTTCGTGCCGCTGGCGATCAAGTTCGGCCAGATATAGGCGTTCCACGAGCCCATGAGAGAGAGGATGATGATCGTGACGATCGTCGGCATGCCAATCGGCACCATGACGCGCCACAAATAGCGGAAGTGCCCATAGCCATCGACTTTGGCGGCTAAGAACAACTCGTTGGGAATCTGCTGGAAAGTTTGACGGAGATAGAAGATGTAAAAGACCGATACCCCGTGGACAAAAATCAAGGCGGCGTAAGTATTTTGCCAACCCCAGGTCGCCGCGGTTTGGAAGTTGGTGATAACCATCATCTCGCCGGGGACCATCATCGTCGCCAAGATTATCGTAAAGAGGAGATTTTTGCCCTTGAATTCCAGGCGGGCGAAAGCAAAGGCGGCCAAGACGGCAGTGACGACTGTGAAGGCCGTTGAGACGACCGAGACGATAATGGTGTTCATGTAGTAGACAAAGAAGTTGTTGGATGAATCCAAGACGGTCCGGTAGTTATCAAAGAGCTGCCACGAGCGAATAAAGTGCCCGGAGTCGGTCAGAGTATAAACGCTTTCGAATTGCGGAAGCAAGGTGATGACTTTGCGGGCGGCTTCGTTGTCATAGAGGACTTCGCTTTTTAAAGACGTGACGATCATGTAGAAGAACGGAAAGACGATGAAGAGTCCAAATAATGTCAGGAAAGCGTATAAGAGGACTTGAGTCAAAATCTTTTGACCCTTGTAGAGCATCATCTGTTTTTGGGATGTAAAGTAAACTTCATGTTCAGCCATACTCTTACTCCTTTCCTAATAGTGAACCCGTTTTTTAGAAACGAGGGTTTGAACTAATGTAATTGCCAAGATGAGCAGCAAGAGGACGATTGAAGCCGCGGCGGCGCGGCCGATCTGCGCTCTCTGCATCATGATGTAGACATAACCGACGACGGTCATCCACTCCTTGCCGCCGGTGCCGCCAAAGTCGTAAGCTCCATTACCGAACAAAGCGATAACCGAGGTGTAGGCTTTAAAGGCTCCGATAAAGGATGTGATTGTGATATACAAAATCTGGGGTGACAAAAGCGGAACGGTGATTCGCGCGAAGATTTTTACTTTCGAAGCCCCGTCGATGCGGGCTGCGTCATAATATTGCTTATCGATTGTGGCTAGACCAGACATAAAGACGAGAATCTTAAATGCGAGGCCGTTCCACACCGAGTAGACGGTGATGACGAGGAACATCGACCAACGCGTCGCGCCGGCCGCGGCCAAAAGCCAGTTAAAATCGAGGCCGAAAGCGCTGTTGATCGGTCCACCTTTCGAAAACATGACGTTGAAGACCATGCCAAGAGCGATGGAGTTGGTCACGTACGGAAGGAAGAAGACGGTTTGGAAAAAGCCTTGTAAGACTTTAATCGAATTCAAACAGACAGCGATCAGCAAGCTGATGACAATCGTAAGCGGCACGCTGACCACGACCATCAAAGCGGTGTTGATAATCGAGTTGATAAACGATGGATCAGCTATGACATTAACATAATTGTTAAATGACCAGAAGGCGGGGTTGCCCCGAAAATCTGGAGAGAGCGAATAAGCCCAGTTGATGATAGCGAATGACGATCCTGAGCCACCAACCCAGTTAAAGTCCTCAAGAAATGACAGGAGGAAGGTGTTGATGATTGGATATATCATAAAAATGATAAGGAAGAAAAGAGCAGGAATTAAAGCAATTAGGGCTTTAAGCCATTCCGGCATATACCATTTCGGCTTAGCGACTTGAAGGGTACCGCCGCTCACATAGGAGCCGAGGGATAAATCTTCCGTCGCTTCGACTTCGGTATATTGTTCGTTTAGGTTTGGTTTGTCGGTCATTGTTTTACCTTTTACCAACCGGTTACTTAATTCTCTCGCCGCTTTCTTCAAAGACATAGAAGCGAGCCGGTTCGAATTTTGAGACTTCCTTATCAAGTACTTTAACGCGTAACTCCGAAGGGATGATTACTTTGATGTGGCTGGCGTTTTGTCCAGCGATTTCGCCGACGATCGAAATGTCGCGGCCGATGTGTTCGATATAGTGTTGTTTGACGGAAATAAGCCCTGCTTCCTGATTCAAGCGGAAGGCTTCTGGGCGAATGCCGACTTTGACCGGGCGATCGTGCTTTTCGGTGACTTTAATTTCGTATTTCGGTTCGCCGATCGGATTGCCTTTTTCATCTAGTTCGCGAGGAAGTTCGATTTTATCCTCAATTCTACGAGGTTTCTTGTAGAGGGCGTTCTTTTCGAGTTCGACGCCGTCGACATAGAGGACACCGTTTTTGATTTCGCCGTCGAAGATATTGATCGCTGGCGATCCCAAGAACTTGGCGACGAAAAGGTTGGCGGGTTCATCATAGACATGCTGCGGTTCGCCAATTTGTTGAACGACGCCGTCTTTCATGACGACGATCATATCAGAAATCGACATCGCCTCTTCTTGGTCGTGAGTGACGAAGACGGTCGTGATTCCCGTCTCGCGCTGAATTCTCTTAATCTCTTCGCGAGTTTGAAGTCTCAAGCGCGCATCGAGGTTGGAAAGAGGCTCATCAAGTAAAAGAACCTTCGGTCTCTTAGAAAGAGCACGGGCGATGGCAACGCGTTGTTGCTGTCCACCGGAGAGTTCTTTGGGTTTGCGATCAAGGTATGGTTCGATATCGACGATACGGGCCATTTCGTGAGCGATTGCTTCTTTATCTTGCTTCGAGAGTTTAGGGCGAACATTGTCTAACGGGAAAGTAATGTTTTGCCGAACTGTGAAATGCGGATAAAGCGCATAGTTTTGGAAGACGAGACCGATGCCGCGATGCTCCGGGGGAACGTTCGTGACTTCTTCGTCTCCGAAATAGATTTTTCCTTCAGTCGGTTTGTGAAGACCGGCAATCATGTATAGGGTGGTAGATTTGCCGCATCCGGATGGGCCTAATAGTCCAACGAGTTTTCCATCAGGAATAACAAAGGACATATTGTTGACCGCGATTACTTCCGGCCCCTTCTGACTTGTGAAGGCTTTGGTAAGATTTTCGATTCTTACTTCCATCATTGACCTCCTACAGGGTGGTTACTGTATTTATCTAAATTGATATTACCATAAAGACAAGTTTGTAAACAAGGACTAATTATTTAATTAGGGGGCTCAAAAGTCGTCAAAAATGACCGTCGTTATCGGTGTGTCAGATGTCACAAAAAAGTTGCTGCGATATCACAAAAAGAAAAAAATCGGCATAATAGCCGATTATTTTTCGAGATTTTCGGAGTCAAGGGCAACCGGCTGTTCGATCTCCAGTTGCTTCATCGCGTTAATTTTTGCGGTGTATTCCGCCTCTTGAGTCGCGTTTTTAAACCACACTGATTTCTTGGCGTCGATGGCCACCGTCCCTGCTAGATAATCATGGAGAGCCTTGTGGTCCTTGGTAAAAATGACAGTCGCATAAGAGACTAATACATAGAGCCCGACACCCATCGCAAAAGCGGTTCCGCCGATGATTAATAAACCGATGACGAGGACCATCGGAAAGAAAAAGCGCAAGATGATCTGCGGTATCGAGACATCATAGCCGAGCTTGTTAACCAAGGCGATGCCCATAACCAATTTACCGACCGTCTTCCCGTTTTTAAAGATGATCGGCATCACGAAATAAGCGAGGATTGAGACGATGAAAATCGACGTCACTTCTGGAAGTAGAGTCTGCCATAAATTGACTTGATAAGCGAGTTCGCGATAGGCGGTATAGACATCGGCGAAAAAAGGGCGAGTCGCAAAGTCGGATTCGATGACTAAAACATAGACGGAAGCCACGCCTCCGAGCGAGTAATTCAAATTGTTATTGAAGAAATAATTAAGTAGCGAGACCTTTGCTGTTTCAGTCAGTTCATTTGCAGGATTTTCATCGATATAGTGGACACTTTTTACGACTGCTAACTCATCATAAAGCTTGTTTTCGCCATCGGTTTTGTATTCAAAATACGTCGCCCCGTTCGTCTTGACCACATCATAGCGGGCATTAAGGGCGCCATCTTCGTAAAGGCCCTGTTCATCGGCTAGGCCATAGATAAAAACATTGTACCAATAAGGAGTGAATTCCGCGGCCTCTTCAGCTGCGATGAGGTCCGGTGTTTGCAAGTAGACAAAATAATAGTTTTGAATTATCGCATCGTAATCTTGATAGGTCGTCTTGTCGGTGTAAATGTCGGTTCTTTCCGCCTCTTCGTCATAGTAGAAAAGACCGCTTTCCGTCTGAATATCCATGACTTCTTGAGCCGTGGCGTCAAAAGTCTCATAGTCGACGGTCGGAACGGCGCGGCTAATTGGTTCGTAGACAAAATATGAAAGTAAAAAAAACAAGCCCATGGCCACCGCGACAACGATACCTAAATCAATTAAGGCGGCAACCGAGCGACGACCGGCGCCGGGATGAATAATCTTCGTGACTGTTATTTCTTTATCCATTTTCTTTTTCTACAAAAGCTTTATGCTTTTACATTTACCAATTGTATACCACCGCTCATCGATTTCAAAATGGTTATTTAAATTTGACGATGTTATCTTTGTAGAGACCGCGATCAAAGTCGATGTGGAGGCGAACATCGTCGTACGTTTTCCGCTCGATGATCAAAAGCAGGACGACGGCCATTGAGACGGCTAGCCCGCTCGCGCCGATCCAGCTCGGAGCGACATCGAGAAAGACAAATGAAGTGAAGACGGCACATGCCTCGATCGCAAGTAAGATAAGAATGTGAAACAGCAAGGCACCGAGCGAAAAAGACTCTTTTATTCCGAAATACCTAATGTCCATAACGAGGCGAAAGTTATGCAAAAAAATAAATAAAAAGATGATGAAGTGCGTGATGGCAAAACCCGCCGTGATTCGCGGCCAAATCGTAAAACCAAAAATCGCCAAAGCGATGAGAAGCGCCTGGATGAGTATAAAAATGCTCAGTGACAAAACATTTTGTTTTTTATAGAAAGCGACGTTTTGCTCATAGCGCTCTTTATTGATTGTCGGTAGGAGAACCATAGTGAAATCTTAGCGCATCTTTCGAAAAGAAAAAAGACCTAGCGAGTAGGTCTTCTTTATTGATGAGCGAAACTTATTTGATGATTTCGGTAACGGAACCGGAACCGACGGTTCTACCACCTTCGCGGATCGAGAACTTTGTTCCCTTTTCGATGGCGACGGGGTGAATGAGTTCGACGGTCAGTTCGACATTATCGCCAGGCATGACCATTTCGACGCCGGCCGGAAGGGTGATGACACCGGTGATATCAGTCGTGCGGAAGTAGAATTGCGGGCGGTAGTTGCTCAGGAAAGCCGTGTGACGGCCGCCTTCTTCCTTCTTTAAGACATACGTGCTGGCGGTAAATTTGGTATGCGGGGTGACGCTTCCCGGCTTGGCGAGAACTTGGCCGCGGACGACTTGATCGCGGTTGATGCCGCGGAGTAAGACGCCGACGTTATCGCCAGGTTCGGCGAAGTCGAGCAATTTGCGGAACATTTCGATGCCGGTGACGACTGACTTAATCGTCGGTTTGATACCGATGATTTCAACTTCGTCGTTGAGTTTTAATAAGCCACGGTCAACTCTGCCGGTGACGACGGTGCCGCGACCGGTGATGGTCAGGACGTCTTCGATCGGAAGCATGAACGGTTTATCCTTATCGCGAACGGGATCGGGAATGTAGCTGTCGACGGCATCCATGAGTTCAAGAATGCAAGCTTCGTCATCGCCTTCAAGGGCATCGCGGGCTGAGCCGCGGATGACGGGGAGAGCGTCTCCCGGGAATCCGTAAGATGAGAGAAGATCGCGAACGTCCATCTCGACGAGATCGACGAGTTCGGGGTCATCGACAAGGTCGGTCTTGTTTAAGAAGACGACGATGTAAGGGACACCGACTTGACGGGCGAGCAAAATGTGTTCACGGGTTTGCGACATGACGCCATCGGTGGCGGCGACGACGAGAATCGCGCCATCCATCTGGGCGGCGCCGGTGATCATGTTTTTAACATAGTCAGCGTGCCCTGGACAGTCGACGTGGGCATAGTGCCGCTTGTCGGTCGAGTATTCGATGTGGGAAGTGTTAATCGTGATACCACGAGCTTTTTCTTCCGGAGCGGAGTCGATTTGCGCGTAGGCTGTTGCCTTGGCTCCACCTTTTTTAGCCAAGACTTTGGTAATCGCGGCCGTCAAGGTCGTTTTGCCGTGGTCGACGTGACCGATGGTACCGACGTTTACGTGCGTCTTCGCTCTATTAAATTTTTCTTTTGCCATTGTTTGAATTTCCTCCTTATTTCATTTGATAAATTCAACCGAATTCATATTATAGCAAACTTCTTGTAAAATCAATACAACGTATCTATTTATTAGCGTTGGCTCATCCCGGATTTTTTGATGATTTCTTCCTGGATGAAACGCGGGCATTCTCCATAGTGGGAGAACTGCATCGTGTAGTTGCCGCGACCCTGAGTGAAGGAGCGCAGATCCGTCACGTAACCAAACATCTCGGAGAGAGGGACATCGGCTTCGACTGTCTTGGCGTTACCGCGCTGCGATTCGCCGGTCATTTGACCGCGGCGGCGCGTGATGTCACCGATGACATCGCCGTAATAATCCTCGGGGACTGTCACTTCCACTTTCATGATCGGTTCGAGGACGACGGGATTACATGTTCTGGCGGCTTCCTTAAGTGCCATGCTGGCGGCGATTTTATAGGCCGCTTCGCTGCTGTCGACTTCGTGGTAGCTACCATCGAATAATGTCGCTTTGATATCGATGACGGGATAACCGGCGACCAAACCTCTTTCGAGCGAATCGCGCAGACCATCATTTGTCGGGCGGATGTATTCTTTCGGGACGACACCGCCGACGATATTGTCGACGAATTCGAAGCCTTTGCCGGGATTCGGTTCAAAGCGGATTTTGACGTGGCCGTACTGACCGCGACCGCCGGATTGCTTGATGTATTTGCCTTCGCATTCGCCGCTGCCTTTAATCGTCTCGCGATAGCCGACTTGCGGGGCTCCGACATTGACTTGAACGCCGAATTCGCGCTTCATGCGGTCGACGATGATATCGAGATGCAGTTCACCGACGCCGGCGATGATCGTCTGGCCGGTTTCGCTGTTTGTGTGAACGCGGAAGGTCGGATCTTCTTCAGAGAGTTTTTGTAAAGCCACGCCCATTTTTTCCTGATCGGCTTTCGATTTTGGCTCGACCGCCTGTTCGATGACGGGTTCAGGGAATTCCATCTTCTCGAGCATGACATCGAGTTTTTCTTCGCAAAGCGTGTCGCCGGTCGTCGTATTTTTCAGTCCGACGACGGCTCCGATGTCACCGGCGTGGAGTTCTTCGACTTCCTGGCGGTGATTGGAGTGCATCAAGATGACGCGGCCGATGCGTTCCTTGATTCCTTTGGTGGTATTGATGACATAGGAACCGCTTTTGAGGGTCCCTGAATAAATGCGCACATAGGCGAGGCGGCCGATGAAGGGATCGGTGGCGATTTTAAACGCCAAAGCAGCTAACGGTTGCTTATCATCTGGTTCGCAGGTGTATTCGCGGCCATCGCTGTAATGACCTTTCTGATGGGGGATGTCAATTGGGCTCGGCAGGTAATCAATAACGCCGTCGAGGAGCAATTGAACGCCTTTGTTTTTATATGCCGAACCGCAGAAGACGGGGAAGAATTCACCGCCTAAAACAGCTTTGCGAATTGTGGTTTTGATAAGGTCGATTGAAGGTTCTTGTCCTTCGAGGACGATGAGCATCAGTTCATCATCAAAAGCCGCGAGGGCTTCCAGGAGTTTAGCGCGCATCGCTTCGACCTTCTCGAGATATTCTTCGGGGATGGCGATTTCCGTCGGTCCCTCGCTTTTATCCGCTGAATAGGTATAGGCTTTGCGGTTGATTAAATCGATGATGCCGTTAAAACGGCTCTCGATGCCGATCGGATACTGAACGGCTTCGGCATTTGCCGCCAGGCGAGTGTGCAGTGTTTCGATGCACATATCGAAATCGGCGCCGATCGCGTCTAGTTTGTTGACGAAGACAATGCGCGGAACATTGTATTTGGTGCCCTGGCGCCAGACGGTTTCGGTTTGCGGCTCAACGCCGTTTTTGCCGTCGAGGACGGTCACCGCACCATCTAATACGCGGAGCGAGCGTTCTACTTCAACGGTGAAGTCGACGTGCCCGGGAGTGTCGATGATGTTGACGCGGTGCCCTTTCCAGAAAGCGGTCGTGGCCGCCGATGTAATCGTGATGCCGCGCTCCTGTTCCTGGGCCATCCAGTCCATCGTCGCTGAACCCTCGTGGGTCTCGCCGATTTTATGAATTTTCCCGGTATAGTAAAGAATTCGTTCTGTCGTCGTCGTCTTACCCGCATCAATGTGGGCCATGATGCCGATGTTGCGGGTGTGTTCTAAGTCATATTCACGTGCCATAATAAGACTCCCTCGTTACCAACGGTAATGAGAGTACGCCTTATTCGCTTCGGCCATCTTATGGGTATCTTCTCTTTTCTTGACGGAAGCACCGGTGCCGTTGGCGGCATCGATGATTTCGTTAGCGAGCTTATCTTCCATCGTCTTTTCGTTGCGAAGACGGGCGTAGGTCACCAACCACCGTAAACCTAAAGTGACTTTGCGATCAGCCGTGACTTCGGTCGGAACTTGATAGTTGGCGGCTCCGATGCGGCGGACTTTAAGCTGGACTTCGGGCATGATGTTATTGATCGCCGTGGCGAAAACATCCATGGCGGGTTTGCCGGTTTTCGTTTCAATTTTTTTGAAGGCGCTATAAAGAATCGTCTGAGCGGTTCCTCTTTTGCCGTCGAGCATTATTTTGTTGATCAAACGCGTGACCAATTTTGAACTGTAAATTGGATCGGGCAAGACATCGCGTTTGCTCACACTTCCTTTGCGTGGCATATTTTTATCTCCTTTTGTTTACCTAAAACTACTTAGGTCTTTTGGTGCCGTACTGACTGCGGCCCTGACGGCGCGATTCGATACCGGCCGTATCCAGAGTGCCACGAATGATGTGGTAACGAACACCTGGTAAATCTTTGACGCGACCGCCGCGGATTAAAATCGTGGAGTGCTCTTGAAGGTTGTGACCTTCACCGCCGATATAAGCGGTCACTTCGTAGCTGTTTGACAAACGCACACGAGCGTACTTTCTGAGGGCTGAGTTAGGTTTTTTCGGCGTCATCGTTCCGACACGGGTGCAAACGCCGCGCTTCTGGGCGGAATTTTGCGAGATCTGGCGTTTTTGCAACGAGTTCCATCTCTTTCCTAAAGCTGGGGCTTTTGATTTGAATGTCGAACGAACGCGTCCCTGCCTGACTAGCTGATTAATGGTTGGCATTGGACATCCTCCTTATATATCGATGCACGTACACATTTCCCGGTGTATCATACATCTCACAAATAAATAGGCCTACGCGGCCCAATATGTGTCCTGAAAGATAATAACAACTCAGAGCGATATTCGTCAAGAAAAAAAGTTAAATTTTGGTAATAGATATCTTAGCGTACGTGTTGGCGAGATCGGAAATCGTGAAAGTATAGCCTAATTCCTGGCCACCGTTAAAGGTAAAATCAGCAAAGGTATCGACGCCGAACGAATCGCCTTTTTTAAAAAGCGTCTTATTCGTAGCTGTTCCGCCGTTAATAAAAGTGTTTTCTCCGCCGCTCTCCAAAAGATGATAAAGCCGGTAGTTATTGTACGTCGTTGACTGCGTATTGCTGTGCGCGATACCGACGCGGTTTGTCTCCTGGCTGTAGACGCCGTCTTCGACATACCCTAAAGCCCGCCGAAAACCATCGTTTGAATAATAAGCCAGACGAGCATCGACATGATAGACCTTGATACCCGCATGTTGCATGAGTTGCGGATTGGAATTAGTCAAGCGCGAATCGTGGGCGTTTAAGCCATTGGGCGAATAAAATTCAAGTAGCAGATATTCGTCCATCGCCGTCCCGTTCCAGTTGTCTTTAATTAATATTAAGTCTCCGCTGTTATAAAAGGGCCGAAGCGTGATCTCGGTGGTGTCGGTGACGACATAGGGTCGCGTCCAGTCGAGCAGCATCTTCGAATAACCGGTGTGATCGCCGATGCTGTAATCCATCATGTCCGCGCGACCAGTCGGTCCATAGAGTTCGCTGTCGGTGTTGTAATAATCTTCGAGGCCGAGAAGATGACCGACTTCATGAATGTAAGTATGGGTGTCGGGGCGCCCTTCGCTCAGATAAGTTAAAGAATAGCTCGACCAGCATGTCAGCGTCGGCTTCTGATTGATTGTAAAGGCCCAAAATAGCTTGTCGCGGGCTCCTGATCCTGTCTCAGAGGGATGTGTATAGATGAGGTAGACGGGGACCGATTTACTCGGGTCGCCATCGACATAATAGCTCGCCAAATCCCCATATGTTTCTTGATACCATGCCAAGGCACCATTATAAATATCGCGGACGATTTGACTCGTCGCGCTTGAGTTGCGGATATCG
>Ga0208694_1001699_pt1 | contig 25597 bp, 24 predicted proteins | sample AD_UKC078_MetaG_FD_184442 | JGI IMG/M metagenome (GOLD analysis project Ga0208694, IMG submission 184442) | Active sludge microbial communities of municipal wastewater-treating anaerobic digesters from USA - AD_UKC078_MetaG (SPAdes) (version 2) | ecosystem: Engineered > Bioreactor > Anaerobic >...
CCGGTCCCATCGCCATCAATGTCGCGACATATACCGGTTATAAAATTCGCGGATTCTGGGGCAGCCTCCTAGCCACTCTCGGCGTCGTCCTGCCTTCCTTTTTCATCATTTTCGGAATTTCGATTTTATACTCCTATATCAAGGATAATCAAATAATCGCCGCGGCTTTTATGGGCATTAAAGCGGCGGTGGCGCTTTTAATTCTTTCGGCTGGCCTCAGAATGCTCAAAAAGATGAAAAAGACATGGTATTCAGTTCCAATCATGATTATTATCATGGCGGCCTTGATTATCTTTGATTTGCTGGCGATTAGCTTTTCCTCCGTCTTTTTGATTCTAGGCGGAGCGCTCCTCGGGTTTTTTATCTATTATCTCATCCCTTTAATATCGAGGAAAACAAAAAAGGGGACTGACAAATGATCTATCTTCTCCTCTTTTTGGAATTTCTAAAAATCGGTCTCTTCTCTTTTGGCGGTGGTTACGGGATGATCGCGATGATGAAGGAGACGGTCCTGGCCAATGACTGGCTGAGCGAAGCCCAGCTGCTCGATTTTATCGGCATCGCCGAATCGACACCCGGCCCCATCGCGATTAACATGGCGACCTTTATCGGCACTTCGCAAGGCGGAATGCTCGGGGGAGCAATTGCGACCACCGGCGTCATTTTGCCATCCTTTATCATCATCTTACTCTTGGCTATCATCTTGAAAAACGTCATCAAATCCCGCCCCTTTCAGGCGATTATGAACGGTATTCGGCCAGTCATCGTCGGCCTGATTGTCGGCACCGGTTTGATTTTTACTTATAGCCTTATCGGCTTACAGGATAGTTCAACCTTTGCCTTCGATTATCGAAGTCTCGTCATCTTTTCTATCCTGGCCGTTATCTCTTTTGCCTATCCGCGGATATTTAAAAAGAAAGTCAGCCCTTTGCTCCTCATTGCCGTCTCTGTGTTTTTTGGCATCGTTCTTTTCGCCGTATAAAAAAGCCCCACCTTTGCAGGTGAGGCAATTATTAATCGTTTCGTTCTTAATCGATGTCCGGAATTGAGGGAGAATATTTGCGGGCGTGGTGCTTACCGTCGATGACGAGTAAAGCCGCACGATCACCCTTTGTAAAATCATACATTAAGATGTTATCGTTGGCGTTTTTCTCTTCTTCGCCTTGTTCGGCGATATACCACTGAAGAAAATTGACGCTTAGATAATCCTTTTCGGCCTTGGCGACTTCGAGGATATTTTCGATGCTGGCGGTGACGAATTTCTCGTGTTTGAGAGCTTCGACTAAGGGTTCGCGGGGATCTTTATAAGTGAGGGCGGGCTTATCGATGACATCGAGAAGTGGCCTTTCACCGACGTGTTGCAAATAGCGGATGAAACCGAGGGCGTGGTCTCTTTCTTCCTGGGCCTGAATCTCAAACCAGTTGGCGTGGCCGACGAGACCGAGATCGTTGTAATAAAGCGCCATATCAAGATAGAGATAGGCGGAGTAGAGCTCGCGTTGAATTTGTAAATTGAGTAGATCAACAACTTTTTTTGTAACCATGTAATTACCTCCTAGGTGTTACTTTTCTAACATCTATATCTTAGTCGATATGTAACTATGTTAAAAGTTATTTGCTCGCGATCATTACTATTTTCTTATCGATTCGTTCATGGAATAATTATGCTTATGAAAATATTAAACGAACGCGTCATCTATTTAGCCGGAGGCTGCTTCTGGGGCGTCGAAGCCTATTTTCAGCAGCTTAAAGGTGTCCTCGACACCGAAGTCGGCTATGCCAACGGCGATAGCGAGAATCCATCTTATGAGGATTTGGTGGCCCATCGCGCGAATCATGCCGAGACCGTTAAAATTATCTATGATAATGACATTATTCCACTTGCCAAAATTCTCGAGCACTTTCTGCGCATCGTCGATCCCTATTCGCTCAATCGGCAAGGTCATGATGTCGGCATTTAGTATCGAAGCGGTGTTTACTATGAAAGCGATGAAGATAAGCGACTTATTAATTCCTATTTTGAAGAACAAAATGATAAGGATACATCCCGACCGTTTGCCATCGAAGTGATTCCCTTAAAAAACTTCTATCGCGCGGAAGGATATCATCAGGATTATCTTGTGAAAAATCCGTTTGGCTATTGCCACGTCGACATGCGAAAGATAAAAAAAGAGGAGCGCAAGTGAAGCGTTCCTTTTTAATTATTTAGAGTTTATTTAATTAAACGTGATGGTAATCGCCCCGTTATAGCAGCGGGCGTAAAGTATTTTGCTACCGGTCGACGGAACTTGGCTATTAAAGCCGGCGAGGTTGTTCGAGCCGTTGGTCGTCTGGCTGTCGATATCATAATCGGTCGACGGTCCTCTGACATTGCCGCGAATATCGCCGTTCGTCGTCTCGAGGTGAATTTTTGTTGCGACATCGATGTCGGCTGTCGTCACTTGTCCGTTGGTCGTCGCGAGTTTCATGTTTTCGGCCGCGATGTCTTCGGCGGCGATTTTGCCGTTAGTCGTCTGCGCGTCGATATCGACGGCAGTCAGCTCATCGAGGACGATATAGCCGTTCATCGAGCGGGCGGCGATATCTTCTAGTGATGAAGAAGCGGTGATTTCAATCTTAGAGTTCGTGGTCCGGACATCGATGTTTCCGGTGACGTCGACATTGTTCACGCTGATCAGACCGTTCGCGGTCTCGAGCGCCAGTTCGCCTTGCAGGGAGATGTCGTCGACATCGATCACGCCATTAGTATTATTAATATGAAGCGAAGCCGCGTAATTTTTGGGGATGGTGATTGTCATCGTGCGCAAACTCGTCGGAACATAGAAGATGCGCTTAATCCACGGGACATCGTTATGATAGACGAGAGTAAAGTCGTTTTCATCAACGCTCGAAACATAAGTTTCGTGGTTGTTTTCGTAGACGGTAATTGAGACGGTCAGCGCTGTTTCCGAAGTATTGATAACAATTTTGTTGTTTTCTTCTTCGACATTGATGTTGAGATGAGCGGCGGGAACCTCGATTACGCGGGCGGAATAGGGCTCGGCGGTCGATAAGGCGGCAAAACCTCCGGCCGCAGCGGCGCTGATGCCGGCAATCGTGCCTCCGAGAACAATCATCACACCTCCGAGAAGAAGCGGGACGATGATGGCTTTTTTAATCATGCATTGGTCCTCCTGACAAACATTTTTTTAATCGTGTGCGATAGCGATTCAAGCAATTTGATGATGCCCTTTGTGGCGTAGAGCGAACCGATGATGGCGATGATTGATAAACCGATTAAGGCGATGCCGAGACCGATCGAAAAAAAGCCGGTCGGAATATAGGAGCTGGCAAAGCCAAATGTCGAGGCGATGATCATGGCGATACCGCCGATGCCGATTGAGACGCTAATCGCCCATAAGGCGATGATGACGCCACCGATGGCGGCGAAGAAGCTGGCGATGACGCCTAAAGCGCTCATCAAGACCGGAAACCAGAAGGGAAAGAGAACAATGAGCAATACGACGATTAAAGCGGTGCTCTCGGGACTCCTTTTTGATTTATAATCTTCAACTTTGCGCTTGATGATTGTCGCAAACGGCTGATGGGCCTGCAAATCGCGGGCGATGCTCTCCGGTGTGCCGAGTGAGACGACGGCCTCAGCTTCGGTGGCCCCGTCTTCGACGCGGTCGGAAATCATCTCTTCGTAATAGGTGATCGTTTTTTCGACTTCATCATACGGAAGATTCCTGATTTCGAGCCGAAGCTTATCGAGAAATTCTTTTTTTGTCATGCTAATTCTCCCCCTTATGTATTCCGTTTATAAAGGTATAAACATTGGTTACTTCTTCCCATTCATTGAGAAACTCTTTGATGCGTTTGCGGCCGGCATCGGTGATACGATAGTAGCGGCGCAGGCGGCCGTTATGCTCAACCGAGAAAACGCGAAGGCACTCGCTCATTTCAAGGCGTTTTAAAATCGGATAAAGCGTCGATTCGGATATTTCCACGACTTCGGAAAGATCCTTGACGATTTGATATCCATACGAATCGCCCTTGACCAGCTCGGCCAGGACGCACACTTCCAGAAGACCGCGTTTTAATTGAATATCCATATGCCCTCCTGACAATACTATACAACGCGTAGTATTATGTGTCAAATAATATTTTCCAATTAATGACATAAATAAAAAAGCCCGAACTAATCGGGCCTATTTTGATATTTGTTTATTAGCTTCGCACTTGCGCATCTTTCTTTTTATGTCTTTTTAAAAGGAAAAAGAAGAGGAGATTGATCGCGACAAAATAAGCGATCAAGGTGCCGTAAGAGACCCATAAAGGCACTGAGGCAAGGGTATTCCCGCCTTTGTAGATATAGCCGACGATGAGCAAGACGGGAAAGCCAAGAGCGATGGCGACGGTGCTGCCATAGACGAGTGAGTCGGCGGATGGCGTCTTAAAGGTCGGATCAATTTCGCGGAGGAGGGCGATACCGTCGGAAGCGGTGCCGGTCAAATTGCCGTAAAAGGTCACAAAACCTTGATGTTTATAGCCAGGATAGGCTTTAAATGTCATATATTTTACATAGAAGAATGTAGCGAAGGCGCCGATGACGCAGATAACGGCTAGGGTGACGATTAAACCGACATCGGCGAGATTGCGAATGTCGATGGCCATGATCGAAGAGATAATCATCATATCAAAGGCGAGGCCGGCGATGCGCTCGAGCATGAAGTTGTTAATATATTGTTTCTTGATAATCTTTCTCTTTTGCAGAGCGGCTAGAAGCTTTTTGACGAGCATGGCGATCATCGTGCCGACGATGAAATTAAAGCCAAATAATAACGGGACGATCGTATTTTTTATAAAGGCGACCGGAATAAACGAAAGCGGATAGATGATGGCAAACGTCAGAAGGTAGACGATGCCGATCAGCGCGACTTGAATCGTCAATTTATCGATGGATTCGGAGAGTGGAACCTCGCCTTGTTTTTCGACCATCTCATCGCTTTGTGGAGCATTTTCATTTTCATCGCGGCGTTTAACAAAACCTTTTTTTGCGGCGTAGTTTAGGTAGATGACACCGCCGACGGCCGCCGATAAAAAGCCCATCGTCGAGATGGTGATGCCGAAGTCGGTACCTCCGGCAAAGCCGAGGGCTTCATAAGTGCTTCCCCAAGTCATCGCCTGGCCCGGACCTTGCCCATAACCAAGTGGTAAAATGATGCCGGCGTAAGGGACAATAGTGGTGAAGACAAGACTTAATAAAATGGTGACGGTGACGCCTATAATCGCCTGTAATAGGTACGAACCGATGATGATGATGCCGCCTTTGACGCTGTCGCGGCCCATCTCTTTGGATTTTGCCCGTTCCTTGCTGACAACCTTGAGGCTAAGAGCGATAAAACCTACTGCTAAGGCATGGTAGGTGATTACTTGGAGCATGGCTTTAAAACCATCGGTGTAGACATTGAGGCCGGTGACGGCGAGCTCGCTATATTGAAAAGCGATTTTGAGGCCGAGCCCGATCGCGCCGCCGATGAAGGCGACCGGCAAAAGCGATTTACGTAAGAAAGGAATGACCCTTCTTAAAAAATTGGAGAGCAGCAAAATAGCCAGGACGACGAGAAGGCCAAAGACAATCGACCACGTGACATTGAAGTCTCCGGAGTTAAAGGCTGAGTTAGAAGCCAAGTTCACGATGGGTAAGAGGTACATAATTATTAATTCCTTTCCGTTTGATGTTTTCGAATATTTTAATGGTTATATAGTACTGGTAAATTGATACCTTTGGTTTCATCTTGATGATGATTGTCGGAAGCGAATACGAATAGAGGACGATCTTGCGCTTCTGCTGGCAGCCGTATCCGCGCAAGTCGCTATATGGAATCGTGAAGTCGACCTTCTTGCCGACGATTGTTAGTCCATAGCGGTTCAAACCGAATGTGCACGCCGCGTAGAAATGGCGGCGCTTGTTGCCCCAGCACACTTTTATGTCGACGTCTTCACTGAAATTCTCATTGATGTGAGCGAGCACGTATTTTTCATAGTCATCGATCATCGGGCGGGCAATTTCGTGCAATTGGTATGGTTTTTTATCTATCGTGAAATGACCGCTTTCGTCATAATGGCCTTCAAAATCGCAATTTTTGCAGAAGAGTCGATCATCGCGCGATTCCAAGACGTGGTGATTATGGCATTTCGGGCAGAAGAAGAAGAGGCGCTCAAGCCCTTCGGCGATAAAATTACCGCGATAGCGCTCAATATTGTTTTCATATGGGTCGACGTCAATGCTCGCGCGAATAATCGTTTCGAGCTGTTCAGCCGTGGAAGCCTTGACTTCCTCGGGCGATATTATCTTGCTGATAGTGCCCTTTGTCGGACCGAGTTTGCGAAACGTACTCCAGCGGGGATTGGAAAAATAGGCACCATGAAGGTTATAAATTACGACTTCGATGCCGAGCACTTTGGCAAGTTTACCCGGATTGTGGAGATGAAAGCAGGGCTGGCCGTCAAAAGTTGAATTGGCTTCCGGAAAAACGGCGACGGATCCGCCTTCTTCGACAACATCCTTCATTCGGCGGATGACATTTATGTCAATCGTCCCCTTTTTAATGGGAATGGGATTCATAAAATGTTTGAGGAGAAAGCCATAACCCGGATTGGTTACCACCTGCTCGTTGGCGACGATATATAGCGGCGCCTTATAAACATAATAAAGTAAAAACGGGTCGAGTTCGCTCTGGTGATTACAAAGCACCAATTGCGGCGTAAAGCGCTTTTTGCGAATTTTTTGGCCTTTAAAACGATATTTGCGGCGAATGATATCGGATACGATTAAGCGGTTGATCCAAGCGTAGAAGTGATGACGGAGGCGAACCTCGCGATTAAACCGATGTTTTCGTGACATTGTAAACAATTTTCATATATTTCGCGAATAATGTCAAAAATATAATCGAGAAAAAGTTCACGCCCGCTTGTCAATGGGCGATGGACGTGTGCTATACTCAAAGCAAGAGGTGATGCACATGAACAGGAAAATAATCCTCATACCCTTACTTGGCCTTTTTCTCGTCGGTTGCGATGCGGGCCCATTCGCTAACGACGAATACAAACCGAAGGGGATGACCCCCACGCATAAAATTGTCAGGGCTTTGACGGCCGAGGAAGTCGCCATATTTGATGACTCGACGGTGATAGCGGATGACTATCTGAAGTCTTTTACGCGTTCGACCGAGATGCGCATTTATCACAAAAAAGCCCTCCCCAGCCACACCACGAGTGCGACATATGATGAACGGGCTTCATCTTTACAATCGCACAAGATATATGAAAATGGCGTCTTCAAGACCGAATTGAGCGTCGAAAACGAACGCATTTACGAGGGTTCGATCCTCAATGCCGAGATGAATTTAGCCTACTATGGCGTCGTCAATGATGATGAAACCGAGATTACGACGACGCTTGATCTACATGATCAAAGCGGTGAACATACCATCGAGAATTCGACTGATCCGTTTGACCCGGACACCGACTATGATTACTACTTTGCCATCAATCTCAGCACTCCCGTGTGGTCGCTGATTGGATGGTGCACAATTGGCATGACCGATGCCGGATTGATCGCCGCGACCTTCGTGACGAATGATGTCACACCGATCGGCTCAGCTTTTGTGGCCTCCGACGGCAGCAAGTTCATCGTTGAGACAAACACCTTTTTCGAAGCATATTTTGCCAAAGGCGTCGATGACGAAACCGAAACTGAATACTACTATTTGACACAAGCCAGATCATATGAAGAAGAACTGATTATTTCAAACGAGGTGCCAAATATCGCTGCTGAACCGATTGAGTATCTAACCCGACCAATTCTTCTCGCTTTTGAAGAAGACATCATTAACGCCAGCACGGCGACCAATAACAATTTTGCCATCGACAGCATTCCCGCGCCTGTTGAAGAGGAGGAATAAACCATGAGAAATAGCAGATTATTTAATGTTCTACCTCTCATTGTCGTCCTCGCCGGCTGCTCGGTTACGGATTTTAATCCGTTTCAGGAAGATAAATACGTCCCAGTTGGATTTCAAACCGAATCCATCGTCCGCGCTCTAAGCGATGATGAAGACGACATTTTCGAGGCTGGCATCACGCGTATCGACGACTATATTACCGGGTTGGAAGAAAGGGCTGAAATACGCAGATACTACTCCTCATATTTTGGCGATTATGCACCGGATGGCGCGAATGATATCGACTATTCGGTTTCTTCGCTTAACATCATTAAAACTTATGAAAACAATGTCAAATTTGCTACTCAGACAGTTAGTGAATCCGTTTTAAATGACTATCTCGATTACACGACCGAATATGTCTTGAAACAGTGGAATTATCTGCCAACACCGGCCACTTATGAGGTACGGCGCTCGATGCAGGTCAATGACGAAGAAGTAGAAGTCGTCACATTCGCTGAAGGAGCGTATGTCGAAGCGGATAATTATGATAATCTATTTGGTTATGGCGCCGCAAACTATGTCATTAGTTTTGAGATGGGGGCATCGGCAATCGGCATGAATTCCAGCGATGAAATCATCATGCTGATCAGAACCTCAACTTATAATGTGCTGAACCTGGCCCGTAATGGTTTTGTACAAGTGAGCAATTCTTTCGTCAATGAAATTAAACTCGCTCTCTACGAACCCGAGGATTCCGATGTTCCGCTCTATCTTCCCATTCAGGCCCGCGAATACATCGAGCAGCGCGCAATCTCGGAAATTTACCATACCAATGAAGTAATAAACTATCTTGATACACCGATAGTCATCGGATTTCACGAAGTAATTAATAAATGGTCAAGCGCAAACAATGGCGACTATGATCTCGAGGTGATTCCAGAAATAACAGAAGAATAAACGCCATTCAGCATGAGAATTTTATTTCTCCTTTTTTCGGGAACGAATAACACTTTAGAAATTGCTCGCCTTTTAGCGAGTGATTTTGCTTTAGAGGGACACACTTCCGAGATTACCAATATTGATATCGACACGCCTTTAGTCGACCTGTCTAATTATGATTTAGTGGCCCTCGGCTATCCGATTTATGCCTTCAACGAACCGCGCTTTTTTTGGCGTTATGTCAAGCGGCTGCAACTCAGCAAAAAAGCCAAGTATTTGGTTTTCAAATCTTCCGGAGAAACACTCGCCCTCAACGACGCTTCGAGCCGGCGAATTTTCCGCAAACTGAGAAAAGAGAAGTGCGAAGTGCTCGGCGATTATCATTTTGTGATGCCGTATAATATTCACTTTCGCTTTGCTGACGGATTTGTTAAAGAGATCATGGCCTATAATCGCAAGTTGAGCAAAGTCCTTATCGACAATGTTCTGAAAGGCAAAAAGGTCTTTTTAAAAACTAACTTACTGTACAATTTTGTGGCTTGGATCATCGTCATTCAGCGGCCGGGTGCGACGATTAATTCTTATCTTTATCGCACTGACATGAACAAATGCGTTAAGTGCATGAAGTGCGTTCGCGATTGTCCGACGCATAATATCTATTATGAAGACGGCAAGATTCAATTCCATCATCGCTGTCAGATGTGCATGCGTTGCTCATTTTTCTGCCCGGTTGACGCGATAAGCATCGGCTATATTAACTCGTGGCGCGTCAACGGCGCATATCGCTTTTTCGAAATCGAAAAGAATGAAGCGCTCCCCCTTCCCTATATCACTCGGCAGTCCAAGGGTTTTTACCGCTGCTTTATCCGTTACTTCGCCGACATCGACAAATCTTATTCAGATATTTAGCTACGCGCAACGATTAACAAAAGGCGAAGAAACAAGCGATTTATTAAGACACAAAAGGGTCTTTTTGCTATATTGTCTATATGGAAACGGCCCTGATAGACGGATACCTTCTTCATCTTCCACTTCGCACGACGAAAAAGAAGGCGAAGCGAATCTTTGAAATCGACCTCCTGCGCGGTCTTTTAATCATCATGATGGTGGTCGATCATATCGCCTATGATTTTGGCCAGTTGGCACCTTCTTTTTTTCTTGTTTCCCACGCCCCACAGGCTCTGCGCGATTTCGTTGAATGGTGCCGCGATTACTGGTACGAAGCGTGGCGTATTAATGTCCGATATGCAGTCATTGCCCTCTTCTTTATTCTAAGCGGTCTCAGCACCTATTTATCGCGCAACAGCATCAAGCGCGGTATGGTTGTTCTCGGTTTTGGAACCATCATCTCGGTGTTTTCCTTCTTTATGTCAATCACTCTAGAAGCCGATTTATTTATCTTCTTTGGGATCATCTCATGCCTTGGTTTATCGATGATTATCTTTTCGCTTTTCCGCATACTTATTATCAACATGACAAAGTCTGTGCCCTTCTGGCTGTGGACCTCGCTTTTTTTAGCCCTTTTATTTGTCGGCGTCGGTTATTACATGCGCACGGAAGTGGCGACCGAACAAATCGATGCTCAAAACTGGTGGTATCTCATCAATGGCCGAATGACGCCTACGATAAATTCGTATCGGATCGTTCAGGGCGCATTTACACCGATTGTCTATGGTCTAGACGTTAAGCTCGATATTGTTTTAGGACGCCTGTGGTACGGCGTCGACTGGGCCGGCCTCTTTCCTTATCTTGGATATACCTTTTTAGGCGGCTTCTTGGGCGAGCTTTTATACGCCCAGAAAAAGAGCCTGATTTTCAAAAGAGAAAGCGTTGTTTGGCACCCCGTTGAAAAAGTCTTTCGACCTCTTACGTTCATCGGTTCTAAGACGATATATATCTACCTGATGCATCAAGTTGTTTTAGCGGCCCTGACCGCCTTGATCTTCATCCTGCTCGGCATACCTTTAAAATAAGAGGAATCAATATGGAAAAAAGCACGACTTTATACGGCGCTTTGCTCGCCACCTGCACACGATATCCGAAGCGCAACGCGCTCATATACATGAAGCAAAAAATAACTTATGAGGAGCTTTTACATGACGTCAACCGCCTGGCGAAAGGCCTGGCTGAATACGGAGTCAAAACCGATGATGTCGTCTCTGTCTGCCTGCCCAATATTCCGAGTGTCGTCCATCTTTTATATGCCATCAATCAGCTCGGAGCCATCGCTAATCTCATCCATCCTTTGATGAAATACGAACAGATGAAAGGCATCATGAACGAAACGAAAAGCAAGATCCTGTTTGTCTTAGACATTTTTTTTGCGGAGTTCACCGATTTAACAAAGTTCGGTATTCGCATCGTGGCTTGCTCCCCTGTCCAAACTTTAAATCCGCTCGTAAAAACAATCTATTCTCTGCAGAACCGAAGTAAAATTAAAAATATTGCAAAAAGCGATAAAATCCTCTCTTTTTATGAAAAAGAAGGAGTTTTTGCATATGATAATGATTTTAAGAAAGACGCTATTTATCTCCACAGCGGGGGAACGACTGGCAAACCGAAAGTGGTGGCCCTTTCCTCTTTTAGCATTAATGCACTGGCCAGTAACGGACTTGACATTTTAGGAATTAATGACACCAAAGACAAGTTCATGCTTGCCGTCCTTCCCGTCTTTCACGGCTTCGGTTTGTGCATGGGAATGCATGCCTGTTTAGCATTTGGCGCCTGCAATACTCTAATGCCTAAATTTCATTCAGAACAAGTGGTAAAATATTTAAAAAAGAAACAGATTTCCTTCATCATCGGCGTCCCGATTTTATTCGAAGCGCTCTTGCGCAACAAGCATTTCCGCGGTCCGTCCCTAAAAAATTTAATCATCTGTTTTGTCGGGGGAGACTTTGTCGCCCCATCCCTTTTTGAGCGCTTCAATAACCGGATGGAAAAATACGGCTCATCCGCCCGGCTTTATGAAGGCTATGGCCTGACTGAAGTCGTCACGGTTTGCTCTGTCAATAACCACCTTTTTCACAAAGCGGGAACAGTCGGCAAAATCCTTCCCAATGTCGACATGAAAGTTGTCGATCTCGACACTAAACGCGACATGCCTTTCGGTCGTGACGGCGAGCTCTATGTCCGCGGCGAAACAATGATGAATGGCTATCGCTTTTTGCAAGACGAAAAGGATCAACCGTTTGTTCGGGACAAAGATGGACAAGTCTGGATTGCGACCGGCGATTACGGAAGTCTGGATGAAGATGGTTTTGTCTACTTTCGGCAAAGGTTAAAACGCATTATTAAGGTCAGCGGCATCAATGTCTTTCCTAACGAGATTGAAGGCGCGGTTATGGATATGGGCTCGGTTCACGAATGCGCGGCGGTGGCCATCGCTGACGAAAAGCTCGGGAATGCCATTAAATTGTTTGTTGTTCTGGATCATGCGGCCAAGGCCTCAAATTTCGACGATGAGATCAAAGCGGTAGTTTTGAAGCGCTGCGGAGTTTATGCGGTACCCAAGGAAATTGTCTATCGCGATCATCTTCCCAAGACTTTAGTAGGTAAAGTCGATACAAAGGCTCTTTCATAACTGCCGCAGTATAATGCTTAGGAAATCACCGCAAATGTCGTATACTATACTTATCTTATAAGGAGATTTTCCTATGCAAAAATATCGTTGCCTTAGATGCGGGCAGATCGTCGTGCCAAACGAAGACGGAACATGCCCGGTATGCGGCGCTCCCAAAGAAAAACTTCATCCGCTTCCGGAACCGAAAAAACAATGATATGCTTTGCATCTTGAGCATATTTATAAGGAGGATTAGAAATGCGCATATTATTTGAAGATGCCCGCATTCTCAGCATGAACGATAAGCCTCTATTCCGCGGCGATCTCGTCGTCGACGGAAACCGCATTGTTTATCTCGGTCATAACGGTTCGCGACAAGGTCCCTTTGATCGCGTCATATTATGTGACGGAAATGTTTTGATGCCCGGATTTAAAAACGCCCATACGCACTCGGCGATGACTTTTTTAAGAAGTTACGCCGATGATTTAGCGCTTCGCGACTGGCTTTACAACTGGGTTTTTCCGATCGAGGCAAAACTTCAGCCGAGCGATGTCTATCATCTGTCCAAATTAGCTTTTGCCGAATATTTGACCAGCGGTATTACCGCGAATTTTGATATGTATTATTTCCCCAAAGAAATCGCCCGCGCTTCAATGGATTTTGGCATGCGGACACTCATTCTCGGCACTCCGACCTCCTTTAAAGAATCAATCGAAGGTTTGCGTGAGAATTACGAGGCGATCAACGGCCGCTCGCCGCTCGTCAATTTCCGGCTCGGTTTTCATGCCGAATATACCTCAACTCACGAGATGCTCGTATCTTTAGCTAAATTAGCTAACGAACTCAAAGCGCCCGTCTTCACACACATCAGCGAGACGCAAAATGAAGTCAACGGCTGCATTGAAAGACATGGTGACACACCGGCCGTCTACTTTGAGAAATTAGGTTTATTTAACTATGGCGGAGGCGGTTTTCACGGCGTCTATTTGACTGATCAGGACATGGAGATATTTAAGCGCCGCAATCTCCATCTCGTCTCCTGCCCGAGCAGCAACACGAAGCTGGCCAGCGGCATCGCCCCCATTCAGAAGTTTTATGATTACGGAATCAACCTTTCGTTAGGCACTGACGGTCCGGCCAGCAACAACTGCCTCGACTTCTTCCGCGAGATGTTTTTGGCAACCGGTCTTTCCAAGCTTAAGACGATGGATCCGACTTCTCTCGATGCTTATAAAGTCTTGAAGATGGCGACCGTCGGCGGAGCCAAAGCGATGGGCTTAGATGAGGCGGATACCCTCGAAGTTGGCAAACTCGCCGACATTATCATGATCGACCTCAAGCGCCCGAGCATGCAGCCGCTCAATAACATCGAAAAAAATATCGTCTACAGCGGCGCAAAAGATGTCATTAAGATGACGATGATCGATGGCCGTATTTTATACGAAGATGGTAAGTTCTTCCTCGGCGAACCGATTGAAGACCTCTACAAGCGGGCCCAGGAAGTTACTGACCGCATTAAACAAGAGATTACGAAATAGCCGATTTATAATCATATCGTTATGAAATGACCTCCAAATATTTTAATATTTATGCGGAGGTTATTTACTATGGAAAACCGCAAAGTTGTCATCATCGGAGACGGCGCCGTCGGCTCATCGACCGCCTTTGCTCTCTTGCAAGGTCAAAGCGTCAACGAAATCGTCATCATCGATATTAATAAAAGCAAAGCCGAAGGCGATGTCTTAGACATGCAGCACGGCATCTCGTTTGTCTCGCCGAAAATTTTAAAGGCCGGAGACTATCGAGATTGTCAAGATGCCCACATCATCGTTATTACCGCCGGCGTCGCTCAGCGCGATGGCGAAACCCGCATCGATCTGCTTAAACGAAATGTCAAAGTATTCGATTCAATCATCGAAGGCATTCGTCCTTATCTTGACGAAGAGGTTATCGTCTTGGTCGTTACCAATCCTGTCGATATTTTATCTTACTATGTAAACAAGAAACTTAATCTGGCCCCCGGCCGTGTCATCGGAAGCGGGACGGTCCTCGACACTTCGCGCCTCAAATACTTAATCAGCGAAGATACCGGCGTCGATCCGCGCAACGTCCATACCTACGTCGTCGGCGAACACGGCGACAGCGAAGTCGCCACTTTTTCAATTACGACGATCGGCGGCGTCAATCTGGAAGACTACTGTGCGAGCTGCAATCGCTGCGCCTGCCACGGCAAGCTGAAGTTTGAAGAATTACTCGACGAAGTTAAACGCGCCGCCTACGATATCATCTCCAAAAAAGGCGCGACATACTATGCCGTCGCCCTCGCCGTCGCCCGTATCGTTGAAGCGATCGTCAATAACACAAATAGCATTCTGACCGTGTCCTCGCTGATTGAAGATGCTTATGACGGACGCATTTATGACGTTTATCTTTCGCTGCCTTCCATCGTCAACCGGCAGGGAGCGTCACGGCTTTTGACACCGAAGTTTTCGAAGCAGGAAATCGACGATCTGGTCAAGTCGAGCGAGCATCTGAAAAATAGTATTCGCGAATTGGGCTTGTAAAAATAGAAAGTGCGACTTATGCGGTCGCACTTTTTCTTATTCTAGAACGCTTGTCGCAAGCGGCAGGCTGTAATCAAGAAACGCTCTTATGAGCGGATCATGATAAAGGGCGGCTTTCTCGTGCTTCCAAGTCACATTTGCCCCATCGATATCAACATCGGCGGCAGGAACTTCTTTAGCGACTAAAATTGGATCGCCGACAAAATCGGTTAAGTATGAAAGAGAATTTTCTCTTTCCTGAGAATAAAAACTTTCGGTCACTTCATATACGGCGGGATTCGCGCTTATCGTCAGCACATCGTTAAGATAAACCGATTGTGCTTTGATAATCGACCCGTTCTTGTCAATCCCGTTGGGCTCGACATATTGGGCGGTCGGGACAAAGCCAGTCCCGTAGCCAAGAGTGGCGTTATTAAGCGCGGAGAGACCATAGGTGTCTTTAAAGCCTTGCCATTGGTTTTCATCATAGACACCACTTTTAAGTTTGATGCCGTCAACATCCGTGTCTAATAGATAAAGATTATTCATTGTGGCTGCGTTTTCGCGCGCATAGCTTTCAAGAAAATTTTCGCGAAGATATGTCGATTCCGTCTCATCATCATAATAAATGACGGTAAAACTCGAATCTTGGGCATATAAGTTCGTAAGCTTAGTGAGGTTGATGTCGATGATCGTCGGAAAAACGATCAACTCTTTCATATAAGTCGCAAATGAGTCCTTGCTGCCCCAAATCTTGTGGGTTGAGTTGTATGGGCGGTTTTCTTTGATGACGCCGTCTTTAAAAAGGCCTAAGGTTTGTGATGAACTGATAAAATCAAGGCCATACGAATCGCGCTTGGCGTTATCATCGTCAAAGAATTCGGAAAAGTGCACGGTGTAGACGATGAGATTATTGGCTTTGCGGTAAGGCATCAGGATTGAATCGCGGAAACTCGTCCAGCAGGTGCAGGGCGAATTCGGCGTCGAAAATACCAAAAAATTATCTTTGTCTTCTATTTTTTCGACGTACTGCTCATAACTTAAAGCGACAAGTTCATCTTCGAGCGTCCCAAACAGGAGCGGAGTTTTGTTCTTGCTTACATCGCAGCCGGCAAGTAGCGAAGCGGTTATGCTCAAGGCGGTGATTACTAATCCAAGGCGTTTCATAAATGTCCCTCGAGATAATATTATATTCATCGCTTGCTAAATATGCGACAAATAACATTTTTCGATTTTTGAAAGTGCGTGATACGGAGCCCGGAAAAATGCCGTAAAAAAGTCAGAAAAAAAGGAGAAAGACTTCTTTTGAATTTATGCGACCGAAAACAATTTCAAAAAAGGTGCGGAAAAAAACGCTTACTAAGTTAAACAAATATTGCGATGCCGTCGAATAAATTTGCAGAAACCGAACTTTCAAAAAACAGGGTGAAAATATTTTCATTTTTTCTCGATTAAAATTTGTTGTATTTTCACGCGATTTCTTCTATATTTTATTCGTGAAAATTTTCGGGCCCGTTCGCCTTGAAATAAACACGGCTAGCGAGGTGAACAATCAATGTCTAAAAATGAAACTATTATCAGCCTAAAAAATGTTTCCAAGCAATTTGACGGCACGCTCGTCGTCGATGCTTTTAATCTCGACATCAAGCGCGGAGAATTTGTGACGATCCTCGGGCCATCCGGCTGCGGAAAAACGACAACCTTGCGCATGATTGCCGGCTTTGAGACGCCCTCAAGCGGAGAAATATTGCTCAACGGCACGGATATTTCCGTACTTCCCCCTTATAAACGTCCGGTCAATACTGTCTTTCAACGCTATGCCCTCTTTCCCCACCTTGATGTCTACGATAATATCGCCTTTGGTTTAAAACTTAAAAAGATTAACGAGACCTACACCGATAAAAACGGCGAAGAGAAAGTCCGAAGCCGTCATCTGAGTATTGAGGAAATCGACGAAAAAGTCGCCAAAGCCTTAAAGATGGTCGACCTGGAAGAACTCGAAGACCGCGATGTGCAGACGCTTTCCGGCGGCCAGCAGCAAAGAGTGGCCATCGCCCGTTGCATCGTCAATGAACCAAAGATTTTATTACTCGATGAGCCCTTAGGAGCTCTCGATCTCAAGATGCGCAAAGATATGCAACTCGAACTTAAGGCCATGCATGATAAATTGGGCATCACTTTTATCTATGTCACCCACGACCAAGAGGAAGCCCTGACGATGTCCGATACGATCGTCGTCATGAAAGACGGCGTCATTCAGCAGGTCGGTACACCGATGGACATCTATAATGAACCCGCCAATGCTTTTGTCGCCGACTTCATCGGAAATTCGAATATTTACAATGCGACGATGGTCGGACCAAAAGTCGTGCGCTTTATCAATGCCAACTTCCCGTGCGATGACGATTATCCGCTCAACGAAAAAGTCGATGTTGTCATCCGCCCCGAAGACGTCGAAATCGTCGCCAGCGGCAAAGGCATGGTCGAAGCCAAAATCGTCAATAAAATTTTTAAAGGCGTGCATTTTGAGTATGTCGTGATGGTCGGAAAGAATGAAGTTGTCGTGCAAAGCACGAAGGACTTTCCCGAGGCCGAACCGATCGCCCTTATCATCGATTCGGAAAGCATCCATGTCATGAAGAAAGAATTCACGATCAACAGTTTCTATGACGCCTGGATCAACAAAAACAATCAAGTCGTCATCGGCAATATCGCTTTTGATTGCGATGTGACAAAACTCATCCCTCAATCAACGCTTGATCAAGATGGCTATGTCGTCAGCAAAAAAGGCGTGCGTTACGACTTTAACGATGCCGAAGTCGTCGCCGAGATTCAGTTAAGCGATATTGAACTCTCCGATGATATCAGCCAGGGTCAGACGACGGGAACGGTTGTCTCCATGCTTTACATCGGCGACCACTATCAGTACACGGTCCGCACCGAAGAGGAAGAAGATTTTGTCGTCGACACCCAGTATTTATTTAACGAAAACGATGTCGTTTCCATCAACGTCGCCCCGCAGCACATCTTGCTTCGCGTCAAAGGAGATATTGCCAAATATGAACTTTAAGCGTAAATATCTGGCCATCCCGTATAGCCTTTTCTTGGCGCTTTTTGTCATCATACCGATCCTTTTGATCGTCTACTATGCCTTCTCTAATGCCGACGGGCAAATTTCATTTGATTCGCTCGTCCGTTTCTTTTCTTCGACGACCAAACTGAATGTTTTGCTCGTCTCCTTTTTCATCGGTATCCTCAATACCCTTTTGTGTCTGATCATCGGCTATCCTCTCGCCTATTTTCTGGCCCGCAAGCAATACAACACAAATACCGTTTTAGTTTTGCTTTTTATCATGCCGATGTGGATCAATTTCGTGTTGCGGACGGGCGCCACTCGCGATTTGCTCACGTGGTTTGGCATCAATGGCGGACAATATCCCTATTTGGCGACGATGATCGGCATGGTCTATAACTTCTTGCCGTTTACCATCTTACCTCTTTACTCGACGATGCTTAAACTCGATCAGAGCCAAATTGAAGCGGCAGCGGACCTCGGCGCCAACCCTTTTCAAGTGTTTACCAAATCAATCCTCCCGCAGTCCTTGCCCGGCATCGTCTCGGCATCGACAATGGTCTTCATGCCGACGATGTCAAGCTATGTCATCTCTGATGTTCTTTCCGAAGGAAAAATAACGCTATTTGGCAATTCAATCTATCTTAATTTCTCAAGTTCGCAGTGGAACGATGGCTCGTTCATGGCTTTGATCATGCTGGCGATTGTCGGCGTCACCTTGCTCATTTCTCGTCGCTTTAATAAAGATGATTTTGCCTCGCGAGGTAGCAACCTATGGTAAAAAGCAAAAAACTCTTCGCGAGCATCTATGTCTATCTCATATTGTTTTTGATGTATCTTCCGATTCTCGTCTTAATCGCATTTTCTTTTACCGAGGCGACGAACATAGGCGTCTGGACAGGTTTTTCATTAAACTTGTACGCTCGTCTTTTTCAAAGTCAGGAGATTATGGTCGCTCTTGGCAACACCCTTATCATCGCCTTTATCAGCGCCGCGATTTCGACGCTATTAGGAACCGCTGGAGCCATCGGAGCTTTTTACAGCCGCAAGCGCACCCTCAAAGCCATCGAAGGCGTCACTCAGATTCCGATTGTCAATGCTGAAATTGTCATGGCATTATCCTTAACCGTCTTATTCGTCTTTGTCGGCAGCGTCATCTTTCGCGGACAATCGATCTTCGGTTTCTGGACTCTGCTCATCGGCCATGTCGTCTTGTCGGTGCCGTTTGTCTACATCTCGGTCCGCCCGAAATTGATGCAGCTTGATCCGCATCTATACGAGGCTGCTCTTGATTTGGGTGCCACTCCGCAAAAAGCCTTGTGGAAAGTCATTATTCCGCAGATTATGCCGGGTATCCTATCAGGCTTTCTGCTGTCATTGACATTGTCGCTTGATGATTTTATTATCACGGCTTTTACCAGAGGCACGGGTCTCCTTAACGGAGAAGGGACCATCGAAACCTTATCGACGCTCGTCCAAGCCAAGATTAAGCGCGGGCCGATTCCGCCGGAAATGCGGGCGCTGACGCTCATTATCTTCATCGTTGTCTTGCTCGTCGTCGTCGGTATTACTATTTATCGCAACAAAACCAAAAATGTGAAAAAAATTCGCAAGGGGAGGGAAAACCATGAATTTTAAGAAGACGTTGGCCGGAACATCAGCCGTTTTATTCTCTGCGCTTTTACTCGCCGCCTGTAGCGGCAATCAGCCGCATGAAGGCGGAAGCCAAGTCCTCCGCGTTCTCAACTGGGAAGACTATATTTATCTCAACGACCCCGAAAGTGGCTATGAGGCCAAAGATTTAATCGATCAATTTGAAGACTTTATCATGGACACCGAAGGAATTAAAGTCGATGTTGTCTATGACACATTTGATACCAACGAGACGATGCTCAACTCCTTGCAGACGGGTAAATCGGTATACGATCTCGTCTGTCCGAGCGACTACATGATTCAGAAAATGATCGTAAACGACATGCTTGAACCGCTTGATGATGCGGCGGCTAACATTCCCAATTACGAAACGTTTGCCTCGCCTTACTTAAAGTCAATTTTTGATAATCTCGAGGCGACTAACGGCGTCACCCAAGAAGTTCATTCGGTCTCGGAATACGCGGTTGGATATATGTGGGGTACGTTTGGTATTTTATACAATCCGACATATGCGACTTTTGCGGACCGCGGTCTATCTTCCGACGATGTGATGAGTGATATGGAAGACTGGAATTCCCTTTGGAATGTCGATTATAAGGATACAATTTCGGTCAAAGATTCAATGCGCGACACATACTCGGTCGGCATCATGCGTGTCTACGACGAAGAAATCAGAACTCTGCAGGATACATATCTTGACGAAGCGAAAGCCGAATATGATCCCGCTTTATACAACGCACAGCTGACTGATATTTTCAACCGTTCAGATGCTGAGACGGTTGCCGCCGTCAAAGAGGAACTTCTTAAACTTAAAGAAAATATTTACGGCTTTGAAAACGATTCGGGAAAACAAGACATTGTCACTGGTAAAATTGGTATTAATCTCGCCTGGAGCGGCGATGCCGTCTACGCGATGGATCAGGCTGATGAAGAAACCGAAACCGAGCTCTATTACAACATGCCGGAAACCGGCGGAAATATCTGGTTTGACGGCTGGGTCATGCCCAAAAGCGATTCTTTGAATAAAGAATTGGCTCAGAAGTTTTTAAATTTTGTCTCGGATCCGGTCAATGCCGCTCAAAATATGGACTATATCGGCTACAGCTCGTTTATCGGCGGTGAAGATATCAACACCCTTGTTCATGAGTGGTATGACGTTCGCGAAGATGAGTGGGAGACGCCGATTGACGAGTGGAAACTCGCCAACGACATCACCGATGACTACATCGCCTATGATTTGACCTATTTCTTTGGCGACACTGTCGATACCGAGACGATTATCTATATCGAAGAAGATAGCGTCGGCCGTCAGCTCTATGCCCAATATCCCGAAGCGGACATGATTCCGCGCCTTTCTTTGATGCGCGATTTCGGCGATAATAATCGCTATATTTTGGCGATGTGGGAAGAATTTAAAGCCAGTTCTTTACCGGGCTGGGCAATCGCTCTCATCGTCGTCGGTGTCCTCGCCGTAGCCGGGGTCGGAGGCTTCTTTTTATATCGCAAGAACCTCGCCAAAAAGAATCGGAGCGCCCGCCGCCAGCAAGCCGCTTCTTCACGGCGCTGACATTTTTTGAAGTAATTTATTACTTATTGAAGGTTCAAAAGCCATTTGCTATAATTACTTGCGCTGGTTCCTTAGCCAAGTGGTAAGGCAATTGACTGCAACTCAATGATCGTCGGTTCAACTCCGATAGGAACCTCCATTTATTTCTTACTTGTATAATGTGAACTGCCTGGTTTATATTATATGAGCCGCCATCTTGGCGGACACGCGCCCGTAGCTCAACTGGATAGAGCGTTAGACTACGGATCTAAAGGTTACGGGTTCGACTCCTGTCGGGCGCGCCAGTGTCGGGATGTAGCGTAGCTTGGTATCGCGTCTGCTTTGGGAGCAGAAGGCCGCAGGTTCAAATCCTGTCATCCCGACCATTACTATCCAAGCTCTGATTAGGAGTTTTAGGGGATATAGTTAAACGGGATAACACTAGCTTTGCAAGCTTGAATTCGGAGTTCGATTCTCCGTATCTCCACCAAACGAAATGGCTGCGTAGCTCAGTTGGCTAGAGCAATCGGTTCATACCCGGTGGGTCGAGGGTTCAAATCCCCCCGCAGCTACCATTTTCGGACCAATAGCTCAACGGTTAGAGCTCCCCGCTCATAACGGGTAGGTTCTAGGTTCGAATCCTAGTTGGTCCACCAGACGTGGAGGCTTACCCAAGCGGCTGAAGGGGTCGGTCTTGAAAACCGATAGAGGATGCAAGTCCTGCTAGGGTTCAAATCCCTAAGCCTCCGCCATTCACGATACTTAAGTCATATCCGCGGGTATGATTTTTTATTTATTTAAGCCGATTTTTATATAATAAGATGTATAACATATTGACAACCATCAATGTGTTAGAATAGTGTTTATGTATGGCAAAAATAAATGATGAGCATTTTATTCAACTCATGAAAATACTTAGCGATACAACGCGTTTTGCGATCGTTCGCCTGCTTGCTCAAAAAGGCAGTCTTTGCGCTTGTAAGATTCTCGATTGCTTGCATATATCGCAAGGCACTTTATCGCATCATATGAAGGTTTTAACAAACGCGAAAATTGTCAGCTGCAGCAAAGATGGTAAATGGCGGCATTATCGCCTTCTTCCACATTCCTTATACAAATTATCGACTTTTATTCAAGAGATCACTCTTATTCCTTCCGAGACGACCGAAGAAAACTGTGCATGGCCAAATGATGTGATAGGCAAATGACCAAACGAAAAATAACTATTATTATCGCTTCAAGTGTGGTGGCACTATTAGCGGCCGCTAACATTTTGGTTGGCATTATTGTTTCTTGGGATGCCGCAAAAGCGCCATGGAATTTTATTAGTTCGCAGATTTTGGGCATGAAGTGGCTCAACGATTTGATATGGAAAATTGTGCAAGCCGTCAGTGGCGTACACAGTTTAGAGACATGGCAATACAAAGTTCAATCGTCTATCCAGTTTTTTGTCTATGACATTATCAAAATTACCGTACTATTATGCTTTTTAATCTTTGTAATATCGTACATTCAATCGTATTTTCCGCCCGAACGCACAAAGAAAATATTGAGCAAGTATCACGGAATCGGCGCCAATATTATCGGGGCATTACTCGGAACCGTCACTCCTTTTTGCAGTTGTTCTTCTATCCCGATTTTCATTGGATTTACACGCGCCGGTCTATCGACTGGAGTAACGTTTAGCTTTCTCATTTCAAGTCCGTTGGTGGATCTTGGCTCCTTAATGCTTCTGGTCGGGTTTTTTGGCTGGCCAATCGCAATTGCTTACGTCGTCGCTGGCCTCATTATTTCTGTCATTGGCGGAACGATTATTGAAAAAACCGGACTGGGAAAACATGTCGAAGACTTTGTTTCAAAGGGCGAGAGCGTCGATATAGAAAGTCCGGAATTAACAAGGAAAGATCGCATAATTTACGCTCGCGACCAAATGTGGGGAACATTTAAAAAAGTATTTCCTTATATGCTGATTGGCGTGGCGATCGGAGCGGCAATTCATAATGTTATTCCGAGAGAATGGATTGAAAACATTTTAGGATCCGAAAAATGGTATGGAGTGCCTTTGGCGGCCCTTCTTGGCACACCGATGTACGCCGATATTTTCGGGACATTGCCGGTCGCCGAAGCCCTTTACAACAAGGGCGCTGGCCTCGGCACAGTCTTGACTTTTATGATGAGTGTGACAGCTTTATCTCTTCCGTCATTAATCATGCTGCGGAAAGCCGTTAAACCCAAGTTGCTTATCGCTTTTTTAATCATTGTTCTCATCGGAATTATTGCTATCGGCTATCTATTTAATTTGTTTGGGTACTTTTTCATATAGGAGGAAAAATATGAAAATTCAAGCTTTAGGCGGATGTTGCAAAAAATCAACTTCAAATTATGAAGCAATCGTTCAAGCCGTTAAAGAGTTAGACCTCAAAGTTGAGGTCGAACACGTCACTGATTTTGACGAAATCATGAAGCTAGGTGTCATGTCCACACCCGGCCTTGCCATTAATGGCAAAATACTTTCAGTTGGCAGAGCACTCAATGTCATGCAGGCAAAAGAATTAATTAACAAGGTTATGAAGAGCGAAAGCGAATGCTCCTGCGGCGAACGATGTGATTGTGGCGATAATTGCGAATGCGAAGATGGCTGTGATTGCGCCGATGACCCTTCTTGCTGCAAATAATTATCAATAAATATTATTGCTCTCTAATACTTTGCTAAAATAGAAATGCAAATCATTGGAGGTTTTCTATGCAACATTTATTAGACCAGGGTCCGCTTTTAAACGAGGAAGGCAACTTAACAGAATCTGGCTATGCTTTTTCGTTAATCAAAAAATATTCTCGCGATGCCATTAAAGCGCCTGCTATGCGCATCAAAGAATGGGATTACTACTATGTCGGAAACAATCATGTCGGCGTAGCTTTGACGGTGGCCGATAACGCCTATATGTCGCTCGTCGGAGCGACGGTTTTTAACTTCGACAAAGCCTATGACAAAACCAAGAACGTGATGGGCTTGCTTCCCAAAGGGAAAATCATGATGCCCTCTTCTTCAGCAAGTGGCGATGTCATCTTTAACACCAAGAATTTTTCCTTCCATTTCACTCATGAAAACGGCAGGCGTCACCTCGTCTGCGAGATGAAGAACTTCGATGGTGAAAAGCCCTTTCGCTGCGACATATATCTCGAGGAAACAATCAAAGATTCAATGGTGATTGCCACGCCTTTTAATAAACCGAAACACTTCTATTACAATCAGAAGATCAATTTACTCAAAGCCAACGGTTACGCCAAAGTGGGCGATGAGACATACGATTTATCAAAAGACACATGGGGCGTTCTCGACTGGGGTCGCGGAGTGTGGACATATAGTAACACTTGGTACTGGTCTTCGATGAGCGGTACCTACAAGGGCAAGAAGATCGGATTTAATCTCGGCTATGGTTTTGGCGACACAAGTGCCGCCAGCGAAAATATGTTCTTTTACGATGATAAGGCTTATAAGTTTGAAGATGTTAAATTTGATATTCCAATCGCCAGCAATGGAAATGATGATTTCCTTAAACCATGGAAGTTTCGCAGCAAAACGGGCGATATTTCTCTGACATTTGAACCGATATTAGACCGTTTCAGCAACACGAATGCTCTCATCATCAAGTCGATTCAGCATCAGGTATTCGGTAAATTCCACGGCTATTTTGTCATCGAAGGCAAGCAGGTATATTTTGAAGACATCCTCGGGTTTGCCGAAAAAGTCAGGAATTGCTGGTAATTTTGCGATTTTTTCGTGTCTCTTTTTAGATAATAAGTTTACAATAAACATTAGTTAATAAGGAGCAGACTCATGAAAATTAACTCCACTTTTACCGGGGAAATCGTCCCGCGTGCGACCAAATGGATTTATTCGGCGACGGCGATGGGAAGAGATGCAGCCTATACTTTAATCAGTTTATTCTTAATTGCCTATATTCAATTCGCGGCTCCGATTGGCTATGTTAATGGCGTTCGCGATCCCGCTCTTTACGCCGCGCAGTTTGGCGTGATTTCCATCATCGTCATCATCGCCCGCATCTGGGATGGCCTCAATGATCCGATCATGGGTTTTATCATCGAGCGCTGCCACTTTAAGATGGGCAAATATAAGCCATGGATTCTGATCGGTGCAATCACTAATACGGCCGTCATGCTCGTCTTATTCTTGGCCCGCCCGCAAGGCTGGGCTTATGTCGCTCTTTTCGGAGTCTTCTACTTCCTTTGGGATATCACCTATACGATGAACGACATCGGCTATTGGTCAATGCTACCCGCTTTGACAAGCGACGAGAAGCAGCGAAACGAAATCACGACGATTATGT
>Ga0208694_1001701_pt1 | contig 25574 bp, 24 predicted proteins | sample AD_UKC078_MetaG_FD_184442 | JGI IMG/M metagenome (GOLD analysis project Ga0208694, IMG submission 184442) | Active sludge microbial communities of municipal wastewater-treating anaerobic digesters from USA - AD_UKC078_MetaG (SPAdes) (version 2) | ecosystem: Engineered > Bioreactor > Anaerobic >...
TGAAAGCTAAAACCCCTTGCTCCGGCAAGCTGATATGTTGAAAGCCCAAGATCAAAGAGGATGCCATCAAAAGAAGAAATGCCTGCCTGTTGCAGGATCGCTTTTAGATTTCTGAAATTTCCCCTAATCAATGTTACTCTACCACCAAATTCCCTTAGTCTCGCCTCAGCTGTTTTCAGATTGCCCTCATCCACATCCAAACCTAATAAATTCAGGTCAGGATATCTTGTCAAAATGAAAGATGAATGGCCACCCCCACCGACTGTTGCATCTATGAATAACCTGCCAGTATTGCTTGCCAGATTGTCTGCTACTTCTTCGCGAAGAACAGGTATATGCGTAACACCCATCAAAGACCAAGCTCAGAAACAATGTCAGCTATCTGATCAGGGTCAGCAGTTGCCTTCTTTACCAGTTCATCCCAACGCTCCTGCGCCCATATCTCTATTTTCTTTCCCATGCCAATGATCACAACGTTCTTCTTTACCTGTGCATCGGTCTTTAGCGCCTGAGGAATGAGAATTCTTCCAAGTCTGTCTATAGGGCATTCAGAGACTCCGGAATAAAAATACCTGAGAAATGTACGTGTTTCCTTTCTGATTGCCCCTGGGCTTGATGTTCTTTCTTGTATGGAAAGCCATTCCTGGTAGGGGTATCCAACAATGCAGCCATCGAGGTTTGTAAGAATAAGCCTCATGTCATAGTTCGTGGAGAGGGTCTCTCTGAACTTTGCCGGAATGCTCACTCTGCTCTTATCATCGATGGCGTACTCATACCTACCAGCGAACATTATCCCACCTTATAACACCTTTTACCACTTTTCACATTTATACTCGCAGCACCAAGGTTTGTCAAGCATTTTTTTATACTTATGAAAAGAATCTTTAACCCCATTAATATTGACTTTTACAGGACAATAGTTCTATATCTTTAGGTCATGAAAAAAGAGATTTTAAGGCTCAGAAAAATAAGAAATATAGGGATTGCAGCACATATCGATGCCGGGAAAACTACCGTTACGGAGCGGATCCTGTATTATGCCGGTAAAACACACAGAATCGGGGAGGTCCATGAAGGTACCACAATTATGGATTACCTTCCCCAGGAACAGGAAAGGGGTATCACAATAACCTCTGCCGTTACAACGCTTTATTGGGAAGATCACGAAATTCAACTCATCGACACACCGGGTCATGTGGATTTCACCATTGAAGTTGAACGGTCACTCAGAGTGCTTGACGGTATGGTTGCTGTTTTTTGTGGCGTTGGTGGAGTTGAGCCTCAGTCTGAAACCGTTTGGCATCAAGCAGATAAATACAGAGTACCTCGTATTGCCTTTATCAACAAGCTTGATAGGGTAGGCTCTGATTTCTTTCATGTCATGGATATGCTTGTGGAGAAGTTTGGCGCAAACCCTATTCCGCTCCAGATACCCCTTGGAAGGGAGGATGAATTTTTCGGTGTAATCGATCTTATCACAATGAAGGCTCTGGCATGGAGCGAAGACGATCTGGGGGCTACATTCAACCTGATTTCCATCCCGGAAGAGTATGAGCAGCTCGCTCGTTCACAGAGGGAGAAAATGCTGGAAAAATGTTCTCTCCTCGACGATCAATTCATGGAACTATACCTTGAAGGCAAAGAAATCGATGATGCTATGATTCATGAGACTTTACGACAGGGAACAATAGCTCTGAAATGTGTTCCTGTACTTTGTGGCACTGCTTTGCGCAATAAAGGAATCCAACCTCTTCTGGACAGTGTTGTGAGATATCTTCCATCCCCCTTAGATATCCCTCCTGTTCAGGGAATCAATCCTCAAACCGGACAGATGGAGCAAAGAGAAGTAAGTGACGAAGAAGACCTTGCTGCCCTTGCTTTTAAGATCGTTTTGGATGAGGGAAGAAAGCTTACTTACATCAGAATTTACTCTGGCACCATAAAGGTTGGTGATGACATTTATAATGTGAATCTCGGCAAGAGGGAAAAGGTATCAAGAATCTTCCGGATGCATGCTAATCACAGAGACAGGATAGAGGAGGCAAGGACTGGCGCCATAGTTGGGATTGTTGGCCTTAAAGAGACTACAACCGGTCAAACCCTAACCAAGGCAAAACCTCTTCTCCTTGAACCCATTGAAGTCTATCAACCAGTTATTTCAATCGCTGTGGAGCCCAAGAGGAATGTTGACCAGGACAAGCTCCTCCTCGCTCTCCAGAGAATTTCTGATGAAGATCCAACCTTTGTTTTGAAAACAGATGAAGATGCATATCAGACTGTAGTGTCCGGCATGGGTGAGCTTCACCTCGATGTCATCGTGAGAAGGATCAAGGACGAATTCGGAATTGGCCTCCATGTAGGCAAACCACAAGTAGTTTATAAGGAAGCCATTGAAGATGAAGCATCAATTGAACATGCCTTTGAAAAGATTATCAATAACGTAACTTGTAAGGGCTGGGTTTCTCTTTTGGTGCAGCCAAATACCAGAGGTGGGGGAATCCAAATAGTGAACAGCATATCCGAAGAAAGCCCTGTTCACCCGTATCTTATGGCTATTGAAGAGGGTGTCCTCGAAGCCTCCAATATGGGTATCCTAAAAGGTTTCCCTGTCACTGATGTAAAGGTTTCTATCCGTGACGCAACGTTCAATAGCCCTGAGTTTGCACGGCTTACTTTGAAAATGGCAGCCTATGAGGCCTTTCGGGACGCATGCCAACTGGCAAAACCAATACTTCTCGTCCCCATTATGTCTCTCACAGTAACTGTACCTAATGAATTTTTGGGCGACATAATCAGTGACCTTAACGCACGAAAAAGCCAGGTTACAAATGTGACCACCAGCGATAAAATCACTATTGTACAGGCTAATGCACCCCTCACAAAAATGTTCGGGTACTCGACAGATGTACGCTCTCTTTCTCAGGGCAGAGCATCTTTCACAATGTATTTTTCACATTATGACAAGATAGAGAATGGTTAGATCAAAAGAAATCCTGCCGTATTTAAGAAACACACATGACTACGTGTCCGGTGACCATATGTCAAACATTATGGGCATCTCACGGACTGCAATCTGGAAGTATATAAACCATCTCGAACAATTGGGATATAGAATCGAAAAGCTCAAGGGGAAGGGCTACCGATTGATTGCTTCACCAGACAAGTTATACGCATGGGAGATTGACCAATACTGTAAAACAAACGTCATCGGAAAAAAGATCATCTACAAAGATGAACTCGATTCAACGAACGCCCTCGCCTTTAAGCTTGCCATTGGGGGAGAAGCAGAAGGTACGTGCATTATTGCCGAAACCCAGGATTCTGGTAAGGGTCGCCTTGGACGGAAATGGTTTTCACCTGCTGGCAAGAATCTTTATATTTCCATTGTGCTCAGACCGCAAATCCCTCCATCAAATGTATACCCGATCACATTCCTCTCTTCCCTTGCCGTGTATGATACCATTCAATCCTTGACCAAAGTTGAGCCGGCCCTCAAATGGCCTAATGATGTTCTGGTTAATGGCAGAAAGATTTGTGGAACTTTGCTTGAGCTTTCCACAGAAGCTGATATGATCCGTTTTGTTATTGTTGGAATCGGATTGAACATCAATATGGAAGAAAATGAGATCGATGAAGCGATAAAAAATAAAGCCACCTCCTTTTTAATGCTGACAAAAAAACCGTTTGAAAGGTCAATGGTGTGTGGTATTCTACTGACAAACATAGAGCGTTATTATTCAGCATTTATCGAAAAAGGCCCTGACGAGATATGTTCATTCTGGGAAGAAAGGGCAAAAATTAAAGGAAAATATCTTGAAATAATCCAAATGGGTGAGACATACAAGGGAATTTCAGAAGGTATAGACAAAGACGGGGGTATTCTCCTTAATATCGATGGAAAAACAAGAAAGATCATCGCAGGAGACGTTAGTTTTTGAGAAAATCCTGGCCTTTAGGCCAGGACAAGTCACATACAATATACGACATACAGATCTCCAAGGAACTTTGCCATGTTGTTAGTGATTGATATTGGAAACACGAACATAGTATTCGGAGTATATGACGACAGCAAACTCCTTAATCATTGGAGGCTGAGCACTGTTATTCAAAAGACAGTGGATGAGTATGCAATTCTTTTAAATAGTCTGCTCTACATTGAGAAAATAAAGTTAAGTGAAATTGATGCTGCCATCATTTCATGCGTTGTGCCTCCCCTTCTTATCCCCTTCGATATACTGTGCAGGAAATATGTCGGCATAAGACCCATACTTGTTGGGCCAGGCATCAAAACAGGCATGCCTATCCTTTATGAGAACCCCCAAGAAGTAGGTGCCGATAGGATTGTCAATGCGGTCTCAGCTTATGAAAAATATAAAAGAGCTCTAATCCTTGTTGACTTCGGGACTGCAACAACTTTCGACTACATAACTCCCAGGGGAGAGTATGCAGGCGGAGCTATTGCGCCCGGCATTATGATCTCTCTGGAAGCGCTTTTTGAACGCGCATCCAAACTTCCAAGAGTTGAACTTGTAAAACCAAAAACCATTACGGGAAAAAACACGATCCACGCCATGCAAGCCGGCATTGTCTATGGTTATGTCGGGCTTGTTGACGGTATCGTGAACCGCATGAAAGAGGAGGTAAAAACAGACCCTTACGTTATAGGTACAGGAGGCTTCGCCAGCCTCATGTACCGGGAATCTTCATCTATCAATGAAGTTGATGAATTCATCACGCTAAATGGCCTGAAGATCCTTTACGAGAAGAACAAGGACCACCATAAGTTCAAATAAATATGCGCCTACAGTGCCGCGAAATGGTTTTTCTCCCATAACTATACAGGAAAATCTTCGCCTATTAGGTGCGCTGAAGCAACCCGAGGGCGCGGATACACGCGTCAGGAACCAAGGTTACTTTCCTTGTGTCATAGTCAATGGTAAGAAAACCCATTTCCGCCAATGCCAGGGTTGAATCGTCACGACTAATCTTATGAAAAAAACGAAAACCTTTTTTTGTCAACTCTCCAACATGCGTAAAGACTTCAAGATTATCAAACATAAATCCTTCTGCCTTGAGGTTAATCTCCACGTCTGTCATGATGATTCCCGTTCGGCCATCACCGAGGTCAGTCTCGCTTATGCCACCGGATTTAAAGATGTAAGCACGGGCGGTGTGAATTATGGATATGAGTGAGTCTACGCCCAGATGCCCGCCGTAGTTGATGTCCCTGGGCTGGAGGGTAATTGGGTAACAAAACTCATACCGGGGCTTCTCTGATAATTTTACCCGTGCCATCTTTCATTATACATAAAATGATTCACGTAAAAAAACAATCAATTTTAAATCAGAAAAAATGTCTTATCATATAACTTCGGATAATAAGATAATAGAAAAGAAAAAGCAAGACACGATCAAGGAAAGGCATATTTCTTTAGAACTGAATATCTCGAAGAGGTGCTCACAGACTTGGCTTCTCCCAATGAAGACACCGGCGAGGACTATAGGTAGACTAAGATCAGCGCTCACAGAATATTACCCAGTTCTATGCTCAATTATCAGCAAACATGAGAAATCGACCCTTTATTGAACATAGAAAAACTGCCACCTTTGCGTGCAACCTGACCGATCTTCTCGAAAATATCAAAACAAACATATAAAATCCAAGAACCGCCCTGGAGCTTTTTTCCTCTTTTTTTGGCATAATACTAAAAACGGGGTCTCATTCCACAGTATTTCGAATGTGATCATGCTATTTTTCGCAAGAAGCGATGACTCAGATGGAGTTACCGGTGACGTCTTTCGATTTGGTAGCCGTTACTTTTTCTTGAATTTGTTCTAAATGCCCGGACATGGAGCGGCTGTATCATGTCATTGTGAGTCTAAAGTATAAAATATGAAATGTGATAGAGTTTTGTGAAAGATCTATATTTCTATTGTTTGAAACTTCCGTGCCAGCTTGAAGAGAAATTCGGTCTGGTCGTCGTAATCGATCTCAGGATAGTTGGTCAATTCATTCACAATGATGTTTTCTGGGGTACCTTTGTATGGCTCAGAATGTATCTTCTCGTGGGAAAAAGGGTTCATCCAAAGCATAAAGGAGTTATCATCTGATGAGAAATCAGCATAGGGCCCAAGATAATATTTTGTAAGCTCCTATAGCCAGTTCTCATACCGGGAAAGATACTCCTTGCTTTTTTTTGAGATTCACCCTCAACTTATCGCGACTTCGTCGTCGAAGTTTTCAAGGAGCTTCTGCCTGGTAATGTTCATGGTTTCATCGATCTGGGTTTCCATCTCTTTTTTGCAATGTATCGAATGCATTTTGTATCTCTTCTTATGTACGACATTCCAGGTAAATCTGGGCAAAATGCTTTTTGAAATCGACCCCTGATTCGATCGTCCCGAGAACCTCATCGCTTGCACCGAATACGCCTTCGAAAAGCCGGAACTTCTCTGACAGGAGCTGATAAACCCTTTGGTTGGCAGCACCCTTCCCTTCTACCTGAGCAAATCCCCGCTCAAGAGCGGTGAGTTAATCTTCTCCTTTATCCATGAGTCGTGAAAACTGGTTTTTGAAGTTTTTTAAGTCGCCAAAGGCATAGTCATCGATAACGCTCACAAGACCATAGAGTTCCAGAAGAGCGTTCTGAAGTGGAGTAGCGGTGAAGAGAAGCTTCGGACAATGGGTGACAGCGGCCTTTATTGTATTGGCAATCCTGTTGGTGGGCTTGTACACATTTCTCAAGTGGTGCGCTTCGTCTATGACCACCAAGTCCCAATCAATCTGCTTTATGTAAGCCTCTTTGGTTCGGGCGAAGTGAAATGAACAAATGACGATCTCGCTCTGATTGAAAGGGTTCAGGTTGCCCTTTTTAATCTCATGGTTGAACGGTTTTGTTTCCAGGATCATGGAAGGAAGAAAAAACTTGTCAATAAGCTCCTGATTCCATTGCTTGCGAAGACTTGACGGGGTGATGATGAGAAGCTTGCGTTTCCGTTCAGCCCACTTCTGAGAAAGAAGGATGCCGGCTTCGATAGTCTTTCCGAGGCCAACCTCGTCAGCAAGGATAGCGCCTTTCGAAAGTGGCGACCGAAAGGCAAACAGCGCTGCTTCCACCTGATGGGGATTAAGGTCTACCTGGGCGTCTGATAGTGATGCAGCTAACTTGCCGATGCTATTCGACGAGCATCGTTTGGTAAGCTCATAGGCAAAATACTTCGCATGGTAAGGCGTTAATTGCATGTTAGCGCGTGTGAGAAAATTTTAGCGCCTAACCAATGAGAAGACAAGAAAAAATCATGAAAAACAAGCTTTCTGGGATTTATTGTGTGCCTTTACTTTGCTGTTGCCCCCTGTTAGAATAACGGCCAGACAAACAATGAAAAAGGTATTCATTCTCATTATCATAGCTGCTGGTCTTGCATCATGCGGAAAGGCCAGGGAAGCGACATTCTATGACGATCCGGGAAAGCCTGCATACGGCGACACCATCATCACCGCATCAATTGGAGAAGCGTCAAACCTCATCCCTATCCTTGCAGGTGATGCTGCGTCCCATGATATATCAGGCCACGTTTACAATGGCCTCGTGAAATACGATAAGAACCTCAACATCGTTGGGGTCCTTGCAAAATCATGGGAAATATCTACGGATAACCTTTCTATTATCTTTCATTTGAGAAAGGATGTGAAGTGGCAGGACGGAACACCATTCACCGCCCATGACGTTCTCTATACCTATAAAATTATTGTAGACCCCAAGACGCCCACCCCCTACTCTGGCGATTTCAAGCCGGTCAAGGAAGCAAAGGTAATCGATGATTACACGTTCAAGGTAACCTATGAAAAGCCTTTTGCGCCTGCCCTGCAAAGCTGGTCCGTTGGAATGCTACCCCGTCATCTCCTCGAGGGTACGGATATCACCACATCCCACCTGATACGAAAGCCGATAGGAACAGGCCCTTACATATTCAAGGAGTGGATTTCCGGCGACCGTATCGTCCTTACGGCAAATAACAATTATTTTGAAGGGAAACCATTTATTGAACGCCGGATTACCAGAGTCATCCCTGACCTTGCCACCATGTTTCTCGAACTGAAACGGTATACCATCGACATGATGGGGCTCACCCCTCTCCAGGCCCTGAAACAGACCGACTATCCAGGCTTTAAAAGGGAATTTAGCAAATACAGGTATCTTGGCTTCTCATATGTTTATCTTGGTTATAACCTTAAGCACAAGGTATTTGGGGATAGGCGGGTGAGGAGGGCAATTGCGCACGCCATCAACAAACAGGAGATTATTGACGGCATACTCCTCGGACAGGGTGTGGAGGCAACCGGCCCGTACAAACCGGACATGTGGGCGTATAACGGAAATGTAAGACGTTACGAGCACAGCAAAGAAAAAGCCCTTGCCCTTCTCCATGAAGCAGGATTTGAGAAACGCGAGGACGGCATCCTCGTCAAGGATGGAAAACCCTTTGAGTTTACTATCCTCGTCAACCAGGGCAACGATGTGCGCATCAGAACAGCAGAGCTGATCCAGAAACGGCTCAGAGATGTGGGCATCATCGTGAAGATCAGGACCATTGAATGGGCCACCTTTGTGAACGAGTTCATCGACAAACGAAATTTTGAGGCTGTGATCCTTGGCTGGAGCTTCGGCCCGGAGCCAGATCTGTTCGATGTGTGGCATTCATCGAAACAAGGTCCAAAGGAATTCAATTTCATTTCTTTTGAAAACAAAGAGGTTGACGAACTTATAATGAAGGCCCGTCATACAATGGATCAAGAGGAAAGGAGAAAATGTTATTTCCGTATTCAGGAGATCCTTGCTGACGAGCAGCCGTATACATTTCTCTTCATCCCCTATTCCCTTGTTGCAGTCCATAAGCGAATCAAAGGGATAGAACCTGCTCCGGCTGGCATCACATACAACAACACCGAGTGGTATGTTCCCATGGAACAGATGAGGTATAGCTCCCGTGCTACACTATCTCCTTAAACGACTGGCGTTTATGATCCCCATGCTTTTAGGCATTACCCTGATATCATTTGCAGTGATCCATCTCGCCCCCGGAGAACCAGACATTGTTGGGGCAGAGATGAACCCCAGGGTAACGAAGGAGATACGGGAACGGATCAGGAACATCTATGGACTGGACAAGCCTATCCATATCCAGTACTGGATGTGGTTCAAACGGATCGTAAAGTTCGACTTCGGCATCTCCTTTGCCCCGGACAGGCGGCCTGTCATCGATAAAATTAAGGAGCGCCTTCCCATAACCATATCAATAAACATCCTTTCCATGGTCCTTATCTTTCTTATTGGCATTCCCATAGGGGTTTATTGTGCCCAGCATAAAGACACAATAAGCGACAAATTTCTTACATCCTTTGTTTTTGCAGGCTATGCCATGCCAACCTTCTGGCTCGCTCTACTCCTCATGATGTTCTTCGGGGTTTACCTTGAATTACTCCCAATATCAGGGCTGAAATCATTTAATTATAGTGAAATGACGCCCCTTGAGAAGCTCTGGGACCTTATGAGCCATCTGATCCTCCCAATAGGAATCTCTGCTTTTGGAGGCCTTGCCGGGATATCGCGTTACATGAAAAACAGCCTTCTCGAGGTGTTGAGACAGGAGTATATAACCACTGCCCGCGCCAAGGGCCTACCTGAGCATATTGTCATCAGAAAACACGCACTTCGCAATGCCTTGTTACCGGTTATAACAATACTGGGGTTATCTGTCCCGGGCCTTATCGGAGGAAGTGTCATTTTTGAATCTATATTCTCCATTCCAGGGATGGGGCAGCTTTTTTACATGAGCGTCATGGCCCGTGACTATCCCACTATTATGGGCATCCTGGTCATTGGAGCTTTTCTTACATTGATTGGAAACCTGTTAGCTGATATCATGTACGGAGTGGCAGATCCGCGCATTCGGATAGGATGAACATTGGCAATAGGATTATGCTTAAAAAACGTAAAACCAGAACAATTTTTGAAATTATTAAAAAACTCTTTAAAAAATATCAAGGGGATCACGGTAATATTATTGTTTCCTCCATTTCTTTCTATGTGCTGCTCACATTCATTCCTTTCACCCTTCTTTCAATCTTCATCCTTGGCTACGTCATCGATCTGAGCAACCCCGGTCTCCACCTGGAAAAGCTTCTCAAAACTATATTGCCTGATCCATACAATGCCATGATTGCAAAAAAGGTTCTCAAGGAATTGAACTTTATCTCTTTGTCCAAGCGGCTCTCTGGGCCACTCGGGCTTCTCTTTCTCTTTTTCTTCACCACAAGACTCTTTGCTGTAATACGGCCGTCTTTTCAGATTATTTTCGGTAAAACCACAAAGAGTTTCATCAGGGGAAAGGGGGAAGAACTTTTCCTCACCCTACTTTTTTCCATTGTCCAGGCTTTGTTATTTTTTAGCTTCATCTTCAGTATCATGATTCAAACCAAATTGGGTGGTATTTTGCCTGCGTTCCTCACAAGGGGTCCTTTTGTTGTACTTTTCTCCGCATTCGATATGGTTGCAACGTTTGTTATGTTTTTTTTTCTTTACTATTTCTTAGCACCGGTTCGCAATAAGGGGCTTATTCTTACATCAACTATCCTTGCCACTGTGTTCTGGTACTTGGGGCGTTACTTTTTCAAGTACTTTATTTTTCACATAGGGAGAGTAACGGCTTTTTTTGGAACATACGGTGTTTTTATAGCTTTTCTCTTCTGGATCTACTTTTCGGTTTTTGTCTTTATTGTCTGTGCCGAATTACTCTCGGTGATGATAGGGAGCCCTTCTAATCGTGGGCCTCAGCCCAGCTATATCCCTTTCCGAGGCTCACCTTCAAAGGCACGGAAAGACTGACAACGTGTTCCATCTCAGTTTTGATAAGTGTCTCCATAACATCAGCCTCCTCAAGGGGAACCTCGAACACGAGTTCGTCGTGGATCTGCATGATAAGGCTTGAAGAAAATCCTTTCTCCCTGATTATTCGGTGGATATTAACCATAGCCATCTTGATGATGTCTGCAGCCGTTCCCTGTATTGGCGTATTCATAGCTGCACGCTCTCCCAACTGGCGTATGTTATTGTCGTTGTTTCTGATCTCCGGGATATATCGAATTCTCCCGAAAAGGGTTTGTACGAAACCCTTTTCGCGGGCTTCTTCCTGGATGTTTTTTATATATGCCTTAACACCTTGGTATTTTTCAAAATAATCATCGATGTAGTTCTGCGCCTCTCTCTGGGATATGCCGAGCTCTTTTGCAAGCCCAAAGCTGCTCATGCCATAGATTATGCCAAAGTTGATAACTTTTGCGGTTCTTCTCATCTCATGGCTCACACCACCATCTTGTGTACCAAAAACCTCCTGAGCAACCCTTGTGTGTATGTCATCATCCCTAAGGAAGGTATCGATGAGGACTTGATCTCGTGAAATATGGGCAAGGACTCTGAGCTCTATTTGTGAGTAATCTGATGAAATCAGAATATGCCCTTTTTCGGGCACAAAGGCCTCACGTATTTTCATCCCTTCTTCTCCACGAATGGGAATGTTCTGCAGGTTCGGGTCACTGCTGCTCAACCGTCCTGTAGCAACTACCATCTGATTAAAGGAAGCATGAATCCTTCCTGTAAGAGGATTTATCAGGGTTGGGAGGACATCGATGTAGGTCCCTTTCAGCTTTGTGAGCGTTCTGTATTCGAGTATCTCTTTTGGTAATGGGTGTTCAGTGGATAATGTTTGCAGCACTTCAGTATCAGTTGAGTAACCGGTTTTTGTCTTCTTCACTGGCGTCAGCTTTAGGGTATCGAAAAGAACCCTTGAGAGCTGTTGCGGTGAATTGATGTTAAAGGGTCCTCCGGCCATATCATGGATCTTTTTAATGATACCATTAAGCCTCTGATCAAATTCCCTTGATAAGCTGTTCAGCCTGCTCCTATCAATCTTAACCCCTTTGCACTCCATGTCTGCAAGGACTTTTATAAGCGGCATCTCTGTGTTCATGAAAAGGGACAAGAGGCCCAACCCTTCCATCTTTTTTTCCAGAACACCCTTTAATTCAATGAGGTATGGTATGGCATCAGTCATGATTTTTTCTGTACCATTGGACGAAAAATCCCTTTCAAGATATTCCTCAATCACTGAACCGATCCCGTAATCCTTCCTGAGAGGATTGATGAGATAGGCCGCCAGCATGGTATCGAAGAAAACAGGGGTCAAGGGAGTAAAGGCATGAGAAACCAGATAGATCAAAAGAGGCTTGAGGTTGTGGGTGATTATTTCTTTGCTGTATCTGATGATGTCAATCAATTCATCTTTTTGTTGTGAAAGGAGAACGCCGTGGCCGTCAAACGCAACGAAGCTATTCAGTTGAATATCACTCACATTCTTCCCATGGAAATTAGTCAAAAGAGCAATACAGCGTTTGTTAAGAGCAACAATATCGATCCGTTTCCATTCCTTTTTTTCTTCTCCATCTATCTTGATCTCATTGTAAAGGGCCGTGAACTCAAGTTCGCGATAGAGGCTGCGCAAGGTTTTTAAGTCTGGTTCATTTTCTCTGAAGATGTTGATGCCTGCTTCAAGGGGAACATCAAGGCGAATCGTTGCAAGTTGTTTGCTCATGTACGCAAGATCTTTTCCTGCTTTGAGTCTCTCCCTGAGGGCCGGTTTCTTCACCTGATCGATTTGGGTGTAGAGTTCGTCGAGGGTTCCGTACGCGGACACAAGTTCCCTGGCAGTTTTGTCACCAACGCCGGGCACCCCGGGTATGTTGTCCGATGTATCCCCGCACAGGGCAAGGTAGTCCGTCATATGAACAGGCTTTATACCAAATTTTTCCTCCACCTCTTTTTCGCCTATTACAAGCCCTTTCATGGTGTCAAGAATTTTTACCTTGGGAGATACGAGTTGCATCATGTCCTTGTCACCTGTTACAATGACAAAATCAGCATCCTCGGATTTCAATTGCTCTACCGCTGTTCCGATGATATCGTCTGCCTCAAAACCCTCTTTTTCAAGTATTGGGAGGCCCATTGCATCGAGTATTGACTTCACATAGGGTATTTGGACGGAGAGGTTGTCTGGCATTGGTGGCCTCTGGGCCTTATATGCTTTTGATATTTCTTCCCTGAATGAAGGGGCTTTTGAATCAAAAATAATTATTAACACATCTGGTTTCTCATCATTCTGGAGCTTTCTGATCATGTTCATGAATGCGTAGACTGCGTTCGTGGGAATACCCCTAGAACTGGACAGGTGTGGTGTTGCAAAAAAAGCGCGGTAGAGGTAGGAGTTGCCGTCAACGAGGAAGATGCGCTTTCGTCTATTTCGTTCGTCGTTCTCCAGCCCTTGTTCTTCCTTTTCTGACATTGATCGATCTCCCTTGCATCTTGGTGAAGTCAGCTATTGTCTTTCAAAAAAATATTCACAAAATCGCAACAAACTGACGGTTGACTATTGATGGCCAATAATACATTATCAAACAGGGAAAAAAGTTTTTATTTTAAATACTCTTTTTTTTGGAAATCGGTAGATTTTCAGCAAAAACCTCCTTTCAAGATCACTAATAAAAGCATCTATTTCTTCTTCCTTGTTAGCAATAATGGTGAACCAGAGGTTAAGATCCCCTTCTCGTTCATAATTATGGGTAACCCCTGTGTGTTTGTTTATCACATCCACCACTTCTATAAGGTTTTTTTCATCAACGTGGACACCGCAGAGGGTGCTCGTATAATCCAGTTTCTTTGGCTCAAACACAACTCCGATGCGCCGGATAACACCTGCATCTTTGAGTTTCTGAACCCGCTTTACAGCTTCCTTCTCGTCAATGTTCACCTGCCTTCCAATCTCTTTGTAAGGCCGCTTGTGGAGGGGAAATTCCTCTTGAATCAGGTTCAGTATCTTCTTGTCAATTTCATCCATTGCACCCTGATTCTATACGCCTCACATAGTATTGTCAAGATTTCCAGCCAGTACCTTCCATGTTTGGGAGGTCCTGACTTTCCCCTAATTCCAAACTAATTGCTCCGAACATTCTACGCAAGTATGCTACAATTATGTGAAGCAGATGATTACACCTGACCAGGAAAGGTGGATCCTTTCCAAAGCTTATGTGCCTGAACACATCGTGAGTCTCATGACAACAATATCCAAGGGACAACCCTTTTTGTCCAAAGGGCACCTTTATTATGTGGGTGATGCCCGGGGTATCCTGGTTGGATATCCACTGGATTCTGAGTTTTATTCGGAAATCTTCTCCTCAATTGTCAAAGATGTGATCACCTGTTATCCTGGTCATACCTGGTCAATTATTGCACCCCGTCTTCCTGCAGAACTTCTCTCCTCTGGTGTTGAAAAACAGTCAGATTTTTATTACTCCCTTTCTTTTGAAGACTTTGATCGGAAAGAAGGCCTTAAACGAATTGCAGAGAAAGCAACCTCACGACTGACGGTAGAGGTAACCAGGGCTATGACCCCTGCACATGAGGCCATCACCAAAGAATTCATCGAGCGGGAAGACCCTGGCAACCTCATTCGCGAGTTTTACTGTGCTATGCCTGATTATGTCCTTCATTCAGAAACCACCCTTGTAATCAGTGCAAGAAACTTTGATGGCTATCTGTCAGCTTTCTATGTTTTGGATTTTGCCGCAAAAGATTTTGCAACGTACGTCATTGGTTGCCATTCAAAAAATCACTACGTACCCCATGCATCCGACCTGCTTTTTCTCAAAATGGTGAATATGGCACGGGAATCAGGTAAAGATTATATCAACCTGGGTCTTGGCGTAAATCCTGGTATACAGCGATTCAAAAAGAAATGGGGAGGAAAACCAACCATCCCCTATGAATTTTGCAGGCAACAATGGGGCATCATGGGTATACGCACCATGATTGACGTACTGCTATCGAGGCTATGATCACATTCCGGGAAAAGAAGCTGAAAATGGTTTGGGAAATGAGTAAAGATGGGTTTACAAGTTTTCTTGTGGGCACAGCCCATTTCTTTCCCTATAGCTTCAAGGAATCTCTGATACATCTGATCAGTAAGGCCGATGTCACTCTGTTCGAAGGGCCTCTTGATGAAAATAATATGGAAGCAGTGAGAGAATATGGGGTGGCAAGACAAGATGGCATGTCCCTTTACGATTCTCTTGACGAAAAAACCATTGCAGAACTGAATAAGGAACTTGGCGAGAGTGCGGAATTTTCAGGGTGTTCACTGTCTTCATACATATCAGTTTTTAAGAGGGAACACAGTGATCTTCTTTCACAGGAAATTGGAGGATTGCGGCCGTGGATGGCATTTTTTAAGCTTTGGTCCCACTATCTCGCAAAAAGGGGCTGGAAACACTCGGTCGATCTTGAAGCTCTTTCCGTATCCAGGAAGCTTGGGAAAAAAGTAGTGTTCCTGGAAACAATTGAAGAGCAACTAACGGCATTAGATGGAATTCCCTTTGAGCGTATCGTCACGTATCTGAGCAATTTCAGGAACTGGGGAAAATTCTCCCGTCACCACGAAAAGCAATATTTGAAGGGCTCGCTGGACAGTTTGTTAAATATTATCAGTGGATTCCCAACACGATGCCCTTCTATTGTAGAACACCGTGATCCTGTGTTCTTTACAAGAATGCGGCCTTACGTGGAAGCCGGTAACGCTGTAGTATTCCTGGGCACTACACATATACAGGGTATTGTTAAGATGCTTGAACAGGAAGGCTTTAAAGTCTCACAATACAGCAAATGATTAGTCAGGAAGAATTAAATCGTACCTATGACCATGCCTGCGTGCCCGAACATATTGTAGATTATGTCGTTTCAATGTCTGAAGCCGAGCCTTACCTGATTCAACACTATCTCTGTTATAAAAAAGATGGAGTGTTGATTTTCATCGGATACCCCTTAGGCATCGCATTCAATCAAAAACAGATGGAGACCAGTCTGAATATGGCGTTAAAAGCAATCAAGCCGCGCATTGTATCGGTAATAGCACCAACAACGGTGTCAATGAACGGCAGGGTCATCCAGCAAAATTCTGACTCCTATTACCGACTTGATCTTGAGAACCTTGTCATTCCATCAAAAGTACGCAACATGATACGCAGAGCCTCGCCAGAGATTTCTGTTGAGCACAATGATCAATGGCATGAAGAACATGAAGACCTTGTGGCTGAATTTCTTGCAACTCATAAAATATCTGCAGAATCACAGCGTATCTTCATCAAAATCTCTGAGTATGTGTCGTCCTCGAAATCAGTTACCATATTAAACGCACGAAACAATGAGGGTCTACTCATTGCCTTTGATGTTGCTGATTATGGATCGAGAGATTATGCTTTTTACATGTTCAATTTTGCCTCCAGAAAACATCACGTACCAGGCGTGTCAGACTTGCTACTCTCCGAGATAATTGAGTCAGCACGAAGAAAAGGTAAAAGATATATAAATCTTGGTCTTGCTATTAATAATGGGGTGATGTTCTTTAAACAAAAATGGGGGGGAGCCCCTTTTCTTAACCACGAGTTTATGCTCTATGAAATATCACGGGCTGGCATCATTGAAAACCTTTTAAGTAGGTTGTAAGTCATGAAGATTTTCAAAAGATCAAAAGAAAACCGACAGAAAAAATGTTTTGGGGCGTGGCAGATAGAGATCACAACACGGTGCGGGCTCCAGTGCACAATGTGCATTAAAACCGCATGTAAAGAATGGCATCGAAAGGATATGAATGCACGTGACTTTGAAAAGATTGTACCCTACCTTTACGATGTTAAAAGCGTAGTTCTCGAAGGCTGGGGAGAATCCTTGCTTCACAAGAACCTTGTCGATTTCATCCGTCTTGCAAAATCAGCAGGACCAGACGTCGGTTTTGTTACGAGTGGCATAGGCCTTACTCGTGAGTACGCCCGCCAGATAGTAGATGCAGGAGTCGACTTCATGGGGTTTTCACTCTCAGGAGCAACTGCAAAAACACACAACTCCATCCGGGTAAACTCTGATTTTAATACACTAATGGCATCGATAAAAAATATGAAGGAGTTGGCCCTTTCCAGTCCTTTGGAAAAACCAAAGCTCCACATAGTCTATCTGATGCTAAAAGATAACATTGAGGAACTTCCCATTCTTATAGACCTCGCATCCAAGATGGGCATTAATGAGATTGTACTTCTCAACATAATCCAGGTAACAAGCTGCGATCAGGATAGTAACAAGGCATTTACATGCGAACAGGGGTCTCTATATAAAAACATTATGGCGGGAGCATTGAATAAGGCGAAAAAACTCGGGATATACCTATCTATGCCGGCTGTTTTGCCACAAAACATGGCTGTATGCAGTGAAAACCCACTCGGCAACATATACATATCGGTGAATGGAGAGGTATCGCCCTGTGTATTTTTAAACCCGCCAGTATCGGCCCCTTTCACAAGAATCTTTTGTGGTACTGAGTATCAGACGTTTTCCGTGAGCTTTGGAAACATCTTTACCGAATCTCTGGACTCCATCTGGTCCAGGAAAGAGTATAAGGAATTCAGGGATGCCTTCATTTCCCGACAAAGAAAATGGAAGGAGTCCTACACAGGCCTTCTCGAGCTACGCCGTCCTGATAATTCGCCGATACCTGACCCCCCTGCCGTTTGCAAAACCTGTCACAAAATGCTTGGCTTTTGAAGTCTGATACACCCCACCAGTAAACCCCATGATCTTGGCGTTATCCTAAAAATGCAGTTATACCCCACCCACCTGTACCATAAGTCCAGACAAGTTTTTACCTCAATTCCGTCTCAGTAACTGGTGCTCATACAGTTTTTAGCCTCTCTCCTCATTTTCTATTATCTCAGGCACCGCCAGATCCAGCGTAGAGAATGGTTCCGCCATCTCCAGCGCATTGAACTTCCAGGTAGAAGGGTTTCTTTTTCAGACACCTGTGCGAGGGTATCTCTGTTTACTCCTCTTGCTGGGTCATTGTATGGGAGACAATCTACTCTACTGCACAGAGAGGTTTTGTTAAGGGTTTCTTGAAGGTAAATAAAGGTTATGAGTAGCTACCTCACCTTATCTTTCCCTTATCCATAAACATACCACCTGCGTCATTGACGTGAGGAACCTGTTGATGAGGCCAATCAACATACAAACAGAATAAGAGGGCAAGCGGTCATTCGGTCGCTCGTTCCCTCTTATTCTGTTTTGAGCTGTCAGCTACTCGCTGAACACAACATTACTAGAACTTCGGCACCGGGAACAACACCCCGCCAAATATCAGATACGCAAAAATTAACGTCCAAATAATATTAAATACCTGTGCAATGAGAAATGCTGCTGCAGGTCTGCCCCCACCCATAGCAACAAGCTCCTTAAACTTTGTCTCGAGACCAATACACAGAAATGCCATGGTGAACCACCAACCTCTTAATCCTGCCGTAATACCTGTAACAGCCTTAGCACTTGCCTCACTCATGAAAAAGGAAAACACGATTGAAGCAATTATAAATCCAACGACGAATTTCGGAAACCTGAACCATATCTCCATGAGACTCGGCTTCTCTCCTGCCGCCTGCCCTTTAAATGTAAACCAGATAGCAAGGAAGAAAGCTGCAAACCCGATGAGTACATTCTGTGCCATTTTCACCACAACTGCTACAGCCATGGCTGCTTCACCAGCAATTGCTCCAGCAGCAACAACAGCACCGGTTGTATCGATTGTTCCGCCGATCCAAGCGCCTGCCACAGCAGGAAGCATACCTACTGCCTTAGCAATAAGGGGCTGGAATAACAACATTGGTATTGCACAAAGAAGAACAAGCGAGATAGTATGGCTTATTTTTTTCTGGTCGCCTTTTACTGCGCCACCTGCCGCGATAGCAGCTGAAACTCCACAGATTGATACTGCCGTGCCCAGAATCGATGCAAACTCATCATCGAGCCCGAGTTTTTTGGCAACCCAGAAGCAAACATAGAATACAGCTACAATAACAATGATCGATTGGATCATTCCGTAAGCGCCTACTTTGGCTATAGTTGTAAAAAGAACTTCAGCGCCCAGTAGAACAAGACCGATTTTGATGAAAAACTCTGTTTTGATAGCTGTCTTGAGCCATTCTGGAATACCAACAAAGTTACTAATTATGAGCCCAAAAATCAAAGCCCAGAAAACAACCTCAAGTCCATAGTAATTGACCACTGAGTTCCCTGACACGAAAAATGCAAGTGCAGAGAGAATAAAGACGATGGGGAATCCAAGAGTGAATTTTCCAAAACCCAGGCCCATAATTGCCATTCCGATGCCGCCGAGAACCCACATTCCCACGAGGAGCCAAAAGGCCCTTGTCATGTTTTCACCGGAAAAAACCTTGCCTGCAGTATTGCCGGCATCACTTTTTATATCCTTCCCCATCTTTTCTGCTTTTTTCTTGATGTCTTTGTCTTTAGCGTCTTTTGCCGCCTTTTCCAATGCTCCGGCTGCAGTACCTATAGCTTTCCTATCTTTTCCCTCAAGTGCTGTTTTGAGGCTCATGACAGCTGCCTGAACGCCTAGATCACCCTTTTCTTCAGCTTCTTTGGCAAGTGCCTCAGCCTTGGCTGGCAAGGTCACAGATTTTTCAAAGAAGGCTCCATCAGTCATCCACTTCCAGCCCGGAAGTTTGAAGGTCGCCCCTGCCATAAAAATAATCAAGATAAAGAAGCCTATCCAGACTGACATCCAATCATCCTTTTTCCAGAGCGTGGTAAAATCTATTTTTTTCTTGTTTTCCGCCATAACAACACCCCCTAAAAGTATAGATTTTAAAATCTATAAATCCACTGTAAAACTATAGTCGATTTTTCTGTGTTGTCAACGGCATACCCCTTTTCACTGTAATTAAAATGATTTATACTAATGGAGAAGGTGTTACGCTAAAGGAGGTTATTATGCAATACTCTGAAATTGTAATGGAGCACTTCAAAAATCCCCACAACATTGGCACAATGGAGAATCCCGATGGAGTTGGTCAGGTTGGTAATCCTGTGTGCGGTGACATGATGAAGATCATGATTAAAGTGAAAGACGATAAGATTGATGATATAAAATTCGAGACTTTCGGATGCGGGGCTGCAATTGCAGTCTCAAGCATGGTAACAGATATGGCAAAGGGCAAGACCATCGAGGAAGCCATGCACATTACCAACAAGTCAGTGGCTGATCAACTCGGTGGCCTTCCAAAAAATAAGATGCACTGCTCAAACCTCGGTGCCGACGCCCTGCATAAGGCTATACAGGATTATCTTGACCGGAAGGAAGGCAGGGTCCGTAGAAGGCCTGATGAGGAACTAGAACACATAAGCTCCCACGATAAACATTGCTACTGCCCCTATTGTGATTATGATCAGCCCGAACAGGTTGCTCACTGTGTTAGATGCGGTAAACCCACAGTTGAACACGATCACGATTAATGTTTTACAATCCAAAAAAGAGGTGAATATGGAAACCATATATTTCGACCACATTTCCGGCACGACAATTCATCCTGAAGTAAAAAAAACAATGATTAACTATATTAATGAGCATTATGGAAATCCCGTAAGCCAGCACCAGTTGGGTGATGCTGCATCAGCAGCGCTAGAGGCAGCGCGACAACAGGTAGCAAGGCTGATCAATGCACAACCAGGGGAGATAGTCTTTACTTCAGGCGGTACGGAGTCAGTCAATCACGCTATCAAAGGTGTGGCTATGGCCACTCACGATAAAGGGAAACACATTATCACATCCAATATAGAACACCAGTCTGTCTCTAAATCTTTGAGAATGCTCATGAGAATGGGTTATCGTGTCACTTCTCTGTCTGTGGATAAATACGGTGTCGTTAATCCGAAGGACGTAGAGCGTGCGATCACGAAAGAAACGGTCCTCGTTACTATCATGCACGCCAATAATGAGATTGGCACCCTTGAGCCCATCGCTGAGATTGGCAAGATCACACGAGAAAAAGGGGTTATCTTTCATACTGACGCAATCGCCTCAGTAGGGGTTATTCCCTTTGATGTCGACGAAATGGGTGCTGACCTCGTGAGTATGGCAGCCAACCAGTTTTATGGGCCTTCTGGGGTAGGCGCCTTATACATCAGACCAAAGACTCGTATTCTTCCAATCATCGAGGGTGGAATGCAGGAAAATGGACAAAGGGCTGGCTCTGAAAATATGGTGGGCATTATCGGTATGGGCAAGGCAGCTGAACTGGCCAAACGTGAAATGCCGGAGCGCATAAAACACCTTAGCCAACTTCGGCAGGCATGGATTGAAAGACTAACAACGATTGAGGCTATTGATATTAACGGCCACCCTACCAATTGCCTTCCCCACCTCGTCTCCTTTTCGGTCAATTTTGTTGAAGGTGAATCAATGATACTCATGCTTGACGAGAAAGGGATCTGCGCATCGACTCGGTCAGCATGCGCTTCGGGTTCGCTTCGAGCATCACATGTTCTTATCGCCACAGGGTGTGACTATGCTGCTGCACAGGGTACTCTGATATTCTCTTTTGGCATCACAAACACTATGGAGGAGTTGGATAAGGCTATAGCAGTGCTTAAAGATAGTGTCGTTTTCCTGAGAAATATGTCTCCGCTGTATAAGAAAAGAGCAGCTTCATAACAAGGCTGAGTTTTTAAAGCTGAGAGTTAACAAAAAATCTGTGGGACTGAAAACATGCCACATCCCCTTTTTTTATTGAATAATGAGCTTGCGCAGCCTATCCTTCTCAGGCAGAAATTGAGACCTTGGCAAATAGGGAAATCGTGAATATAAACAGTAGTGAAACCTCCATTTTCTTAATTTCTCCCCTATTCAACTTTTAACGTTTTCTCCATAACCTTCACGAAAAACATGGTGAGTCTCCTTAATTCTTAACTTTTCGACTGTTTACCCTTTAAGTTTTACTTAGGCCATTTTGTCTATTCGGCAATAATTTACTGCAAATCTGCCATTTTCCATAAAAATTATTTTCTTGTATTTTTATTGTGTATTACATTATATATAATTTATATTATTATTGATATTTTTTCTATTTATAATATTATTATATTTAATTATTATCGATTAATATAATATTAATTATATCAGATTTTTATTATTATTTTGATTTTATATATATGATTTTTATTATTATTAAAATTACATTTATAATAGTTTATATATATTTATTATATTTAAATATAATTTTTTACTTGACATTATGGATTTATTATATCTATTCTGTATAGTAAATAGTATACAATGGCCAAAAGAAAAGCCGATAGAGAAAAAAAAACCATTCCAGTCATTGTCCGTCTAAATCACGAAGAATACGAGATTCTTGAAAGAAGGGCTTCCGCTCTCGGGATGAACGTGTCCGTTTTCCTGAGGTTGCTAATAAGAAAAGGAAAAATTTCACTGGACGAGAGGGAGCAAGAAACTCAATAAAAGGAGGTGAGCATAGATGCCAACAAAGAAAAAAGCTCCAGCGAAAAAAACAGCAACAAAAAAAGCTCCAGCGAAAAAGAAATAAGGAGGGGGCCACAAGCCCCTTCTTACTTCAACGCTCATGCTCCTGCAGAAGCTGACAAAGCGGCTGAATGCGCTCACTGTTCTTGAGACGATGACTGGTATTTACTTTATAAAGTTTTAAGGCATAAGAAAAAGGAGGTGGTATAGAATGACAAAAGCAGAACTCGTCGCAAAGATAGCGACAAAATGCAAATTGAACAAGGCACAGGCTGAAAGGGCAGTCAATGGTTTCGTTGATGTGGTAAAAGAAGCCATTAAGAAGGGTGACAGATTGAGACTTGTTGGCTTCGGAACTTTCTCAGTATCGAAAAGAAAGGCACGAACAGGAAGAAACCCTCAGACCGGCAAGCCGATGAAGATTGCTGCGAAAAAAGTGCCAAAATTCTCAGCATCTCCGGCGTTCAGAAAAATTGTAAAGTAGGCCCGTGGAGTGAGGCGCCCTCTCAAACCCCAATCCCTTATGAGGGGGTGCCTTACGGCATCATACCTTTCTTTAGGCCCTCCAGTGCCTTGAGAAGGTTGGTATGCTTGATCTCATCCTCCTGAAGGTATTTCAATAGATATTCCTGGATATACATCTTTTTTCCTTCCAAAGAGGCGAGTGCATCCTTGACTAGTTCTACCATTTCCTCCTCAATTTTTATGTGACGCTCTAGCAGATCCCACACTTTTTTTAGTTCATCAGGTGTCAGGCTAACAGTCTTTGATTCAACGCTGTCAGCGATCCATTGCTGAACCAAGTAATGCATCTGTGAGTCTCGCTGAATAATCTCCATGACCAGACGAATAATAGGGTTCTCGGTCTTCTCCATAACATAACCGGTTGAGACAGTGGCGCTGTTCTCTATCTTTTGCCAGTGCCTCATAGTTACTGCCAGTTTTTTCTGTAATTCCTTAATAGTCATGTAGACCTCCTCTTCTAATATTTATTTCTCTCTATCCTGTTCCACATTTATTCAATAAATATAATTCGTCTTTAATCATCACGTCTATGACAATATTTTTTCTTGTGCACCCCTTAATTATGGCGTTAAATTCAGTCTGACTCGAATTGTGCCAATTGAGAACTCACACATATTCCCTGAAACGCCAGTATTGTATATTGTGGCTGCTATTCCCTGGCCAATCCGGCATTTTTCCACCTTTGCTTTTAACAAGAGTTCATTGACAAGCTGACTTTTCGCTGCTATAAAGAATTTATTATTTTAAAAAACATTGAGATAAAGTATTTTATTGTGACTATACAAATAGATTTTCATGATAAATTTTGTTTGTTTTGTTCAGCTCCCTTCCGTTTATGTGCCCTTTCCACAGCATTAATGGGGTGCACTTCGCATAAATATAAGTAAAAATAAGCACTGGAGGTGAACCATATGGCAGATGAAACCCCTTTATTAGATGAACTCGAAAAAGGGCCATGGCCGAGTTTTGTCACTGAGATCAAGAAAGCAGGGGAAAAAAACAAGGCAGCCAAGGATCTCTTGGGGGTTCTGGAAAAATCCTATAAGGATAGGATTACTCATTGGAAACATGGTGGGATTGTAGGTGTCACAGGTTACGGTTCAGGCGTGATCGGTCGATATTGCGACTCCCCTGAAGAATTCCCAAACGCTGCTATGTTCCATACAGTGCGGGTAAACCAGCCAGCTGGATGGTATTACAAGACCGATTCATTACGGAAGATCTGCGATATTTGGGAAAAATATGGAAGTGGCCTTACAAATATGCATGGTTCTACAGGGGATATTATACTCCTTGGTACCACAACAGACAATCTACAACCATGTTTCGATGCGCTTACAGAAGCAGGGTTTGATCTGGGTGGTTCGGGTTCTGCATTGCGAACCCTTTCTGCATGCGTTGGCCCATCCCGGTGTGAATGGGCAAATATCGACACCCTGGGCCTTATCCGTGACTTAACAATGGAATTCCAGGATGAGATACATCGACCCAGATGGCCTTACAAATTTAAAATCAAGGCATCAGGATGCCCCAACGACTGTGTTGCTTCCATTGCCAGGGCAGATTTTACTATCATAGGCACCTGGAAAGACTCAATCAGGATAGACCAGGCAGAAGTACAGAACTACGTGAGGAATGGTTTTAATGTTGAAAAACATGTTGTCAGCAGGTGCCCTACCGAAGCTCTCAAGTTAGACCCTCAAACAGGGGAGCTCAAGGTTAAGTCGGAAGATTGCGTTCGCTGTATGCACTGTATAAATTTGATGACCAGGGCAATTCGGCCTGGCATTGAAAAAGGTGCCACAATCCTCATTGGCGGTAAAGCACCCATAATTAAAGGGGCTTACCTTTCCTGGGTACTCGTGCCATTCATGAAACTTGAACCACCTTATGACGACCTCAAGGACCTTCTACGAAAGATATGGGATTGGTGGGATGAAAACGGGAGGACAAGAGAGAGAGTTGCTGAATTAATCGAGAGACTTGGATTGAAAACCTTTCTGCGGGAAATCGGCCTGAAGCCTGTGCCCCAGATGGTAAAGTATCCACGGTCCAACCCATATGTGTTTTTTGATAAATAGACCGGAGAGGAGGCCTTGCAATGGGAAAAACTGATATAGGACCACCTGATTTCTGGGACATGCTCCCAGAGGCAATAAAAAGAAATTACGGGACGTGGAAGTACCATGAACATGTTCGCCCAGGTGTACTTAAACACGTTTCTGAGAGCGGTGAACAGCTTTACACTATCAGAGCCGGATCTACCAGACTCCTCAGTATTGATTTCATTCGTAACATATGTGACATTGCCGATGAGTTTTGCGATGGCCACCTTCGCTTTACAAGCCGCTCTAATATCGAGTTCATGACTACCGACGAATCAAAAGTTGAGCAGATAATTGGCGCGCTGAATGCAATGGGGCTACCGGTTGGCGGGACAGGAAATTCCATCTCCAATATTGTCCATACCCAGGGGTGGATTCATTGTCACAGCGCGGCAACAGACGCATCAGGCCTCGTAAAAGCCATTATGGACGGTGTATATGACCATTTTACAGACATGAAGC
>Ga0208694_1001707_pt1 | contig 25537 bp, 14 predicted proteins | sample AD_UKC078_MetaG_FD_184442 | JGI IMG/M metagenome (GOLD analysis project Ga0208694, IMG submission 184442) | Active sludge microbial communities of municipal wastewater-treating anaerobic digesters from USA - AD_UKC078_MetaG (SPAdes) (version 2) | ecosystem: Engineered > Bioreactor > Anaerobic >...
CCCGTACCGGCCAGCTGAATCAGTAAGAAGAAATCCACCATGGAGTGAACCGCCGTTTCACTCTGACCGACCCCCACCGTTTCTACAAAAATCTTATCGAAACCGGCCGCTTCACACAGAATAATAGTCTCCCGCGTTTTGCGGGCTACCCCTCCCAATGATCCGGCCGACGGACTGGGGCGTATAAAAGAATCAGGGTGAACGGAGAGTTGCTCCATGCGGGTTTTGTCGCCCAGAATACTTCCTTTGCTGCGTTCACTGCTGGGATCAATGGCCAACACAGCCAGTTTGCCTCCCTTTTGCAACTCATGCAAGCCAAACACATCTATCGAAGTACTCTTCCCGGCGCCCGGCACCCCACTGATGCCCACCCGCACAGAATTGCCCGAATACGGAAGGCACTTTTCAATTACCTCCTGTGCAATGGACTGATGTTCGGGTTTTACACTTTCTACCAGCGTAACAGCCTGACTGAGTATGGTGACATTACCCTGCAAAATACCTTCCACAAATTCGGCAACCGACAACGTACGCCTTTTGGCCTTGCGTTGCGCTTTCAGGTAAGGGTTAACAGATGCAGGTTGTTCGATGCCCCGGTTCACTGCCAGGCCTTTATATTCTTGATTGTTTTCAGGATGTTCCATGTTTCATTCGTTTCGTTTAAGCCACCGCGTCAGTTGGCCTTCAGATTGATTTCCACCTTGGGCTGCACGGGGTCGTTGGTTATCATTAATATACGTAAATGTTTCTTCTTATTGAGCCCTTTGCGCGTCAACGTAATGGTCAGACGCGTTTGCTCACCGGGCAAAAGCACCGTTTTCTTCAAACTTACACCCACCGCCGGGTTAAAGACTTGAAGTTTGCCGATGGTGAGAGGTGATTTACCCGTATTGGTGATAACAACCGCATGAGTCGCTTTGTTCTTCTTCAGCAGATGAGGAGTAAAGTCAACCTCCGTTTGCGACAAACGAATGGCCGGAGCCTTGGCTTTTTCCTGTGCGCTCATTTTGGAAAAGTCGGGCAAAAGTACGGCCGACACCGAAATCTCATTCTCCTCACTCACCTTATCGCCCGCAAAGCGAGCCAGGTACACCGAACTTTGCGTCAACCCGAAATCATTCAGTTTTTTAGAATCCAGTGTCAGCTTGATGGTACCCTTCTTACCCTTCAACAGCACATTGGGACTCTTTTCCATACGCAGGTAAGGCGGCAAATGCATCAAGACCGGTTCGTACGGACGGTCCGACAAGTTCACCACACCGATGGTAATTTCGGGACGATCACCCGCATTCACATCCGGAAAATCAATGGTATTTCTATCCAAACGAATCTGACCGATCTGGTACGGATGCGAAGTCGTGAAATCCTTCACCTCACGCACCACCTCTCCTTTGAAGGTGAGATACACCAGTGACGGATCCGCGTTACTGTAAATGCCCACCGTCTTCTCAAAGTGCCCCAACGCCTGAGCGTCAAACGTAGCCGTTACCGTTCCCTTCTCACCCGGTGCAATGGGCTGTTTGGTCCACTCGGCTACCGCACATCCGCATGAGGTAGTCACATTGCTCAGCACCAACGGTTTATTACCGGTATTGGTAATGGTATAATCCACCGTTACCGGCTTTTTCCATTCAATCTGGCCGAAGTTATGCGTTTCCTTATTCGAAGAAATGTGCGATTGCGCATAAGCCGACAAGCTGAAGGCCAACAAAGAAAAGAGAGCAGTCATATTGCGTTTCATCCGTTTCTATTTTTAATCATTACAAATTAAGCTGCACAAAAATAGCCCTTTTTCATGAATTAAGGAACATGAAACAGCGGTTAATTTGCAACCTCCAGTGTGGTCGATGCCGAATGTGCCGAGTACTCGGGCGTGTAAGCCCCCTGTACAGTGGCAATTCCCGCTTCATACGTACCGGGGCGACTCACCACATACGTGTTCTCCCACACATGCACACCCTTGCTCATCGAACTGAAAAACATCTGCGTAGAAGCATCTTTCACCTCCACATAGCAGCCACCCCCGGCCGACCACCGGTAACCCGAAACAGGGTTGAGCGGTTCCATGCAAGCAGCCAAACGATCTTTGATCTGCACAAAATCCATGTCACGATCCAAACGGATGGTCAGGCGCACCACTACCCGGTCGCCCACCTGTAGCGGATTAGCCGCCGTAACCAGTTGCAACTGCTTCTTACCGTCCGCCACGCGTTCAGCATAAATCACCTTTTCGACCGATAAGCCAGCAGTACCGTAGCGAGTAATCTTTCCGAATTCCTCATTAAACTGAGCATACACGCCACCCCACGCCAAGCCTTTCCCCTGCTTGCTCACGCGGATGTTTTTGGCACGCTTTACCGTTGCGGCATCGGTTATCACCTCTTTTCGGTACCCCATTACATTGGTGACCGACGAGCCGACGCCCCACTCCTTGCCCCCTGCCTTCACATTCAGTGAAGCATCCGCAGTCAGCACATCCTTACCGCGAAGCAACAAAGCATAAATAGCATCAACGGTAGCCACCGGCGAATCCCACTGCTGCGTGCGCTTTTGGTTCAGCACCCACACCTTCATTTCATCCGTCAACACCGTATCGTTTGATAAGGTTTCAAAAGCCTCAATGGCAGCCACCTGCGTAGCCATGCGGCGCATGTTCCACGTTTGGGGAGCCGACCCGAATGCAAAGAAGCGCCCCTCTGCCGGTCTGTACACCGTGTGCTCCTTCAAAGAAGCCAAAGCCTCTGCCGATGCCTTTTCCTTACCGGCCGCATGCAACACCAGTGCAGCCCGAGCCTTGTCGGCCAGCGACAAACCCGCTACCGAGCGCGATAATTTTTGTAGGAAATACCCATACGCCTTTTGGTTGGCAGCAGGTACCCCCTTGCCCCACAAATACACCAGATACAAATACTCCGTCTGCCCATCCGTGGTGCCCGGTTCCGTTTGCCCCTTCTTCAGAGCCTCCTGTTCAAGCTGATACACCTTCAGCATCTCCGCATGCAGATAATTCAGTGCAGCAGTCACCATCTCTTCAGTTTCAGCAGGAAGCTTCACCTCCTGATTCCTGCCGAGGCGGAGCAACGTTTCCAGCACATACGTTGTGATGTATCGGCTGCCCGACATGCCGTTGTACCAACTCCACGAGCCATCGGGCAACTGCAAAGCCTTCAATTTCTGCTGAGCCACAGCCAATTTATTATTCATGTTATTGAGATCAAACAACGTAGCCAAGCGCTCCATCTGTGCCGTTTCACTCTGCGCCTCAAGCAACCAGGGCGATTCCTCCGCCAACAGATCCTTCAGTTCCTGATTCTTCAGCAAGTTACTTACCCACGTATCCTTGTCGCCCCCCATCATCTTCCAGGCATCCATTGCCTGACGAATACAAGGCTGCTGCTCCACAAGGTAAGACGCCATGGCATTGGCATAATACGCCGTTGCCCACGAAATGGCATTATCCGACTCCGGGTTGCTCACCGAAGGCAACGCCTGAATGGCATACCAAGCCGGGTTAGAAGAAAACTCCACCGTCAGTTTGCGCGAAGTAGCCGTTTGGCTACCCTTGTTAAACAAATCCGCCAAACTATATTCCTGTTCCTTGCCAGGCAGCACCGTAATGGGCAACGCCTCGGTCACATACTCCTTATTGGGAAGCACCGGAATCACATACTGTTCACCGTCGCTAAAATTCTCACTCTCGGCCACCAGGCGACAACCCAGCAAGTCATACCGATCCGTTGCCGTGAAGGCGAACTGCACCGCCACACTCTGCTTGGCTTCCGTGGCAAACGGCTGCTTCTGCGTAGCAACCACCTCATTCGTCAACGGGTTGAACCAAGTCAGCGTCACCACACCCGCCAGTGCACGCTCCGTACGGTTATCCACCGTAGCTGCCAACACCGTATGGTCACCCACCCGCACAAAACGCGGTAAGTTAGGCGTCAGCATAAAATCCTTGCTGGTAACCACCTCTTCGTCCAGCTCCGCCAGCAACATATCCTTCGTGTGCGCATACCCCCTGAAGTTCCAGGTCGTGAGACTCTCGGGCATGGTAAAGCTAAACACAACCTCCCCTTTCTCGTTGGTCAGTAACTGCGGATAGAAGAAAGCAGTTTCCGCGAAGTTTGTACGCACCTGTCCGGAACCAACCGTTTGCCCACTGCCGTCAGTTTTCGATTGAGCCGCATCACTAACCCCATACGCCACAACGGCCACCTCCTCAAGAAGTTCCTCCGAATTCTTAGTCATAATCCCTGCCGCTTTGCCCGCCATGCCACGTATCATAATGGGCGACCTTTCTTCAAAACTATAAAAGATCCGATCCCCATCGGCCACTCCATATAACGAGTCGAAAATCAATTCAGGAACCTTGATGGCCCGCTGCGGAAAACTGAACGAACCGAAAACCTCATCCGTATAAGGAGAATACCACCGCACAGTAGGAATCAAACGATTATAATAAAGATCCCACTCCTGCTCATTGTCCCATATCTTATCGAGTGACGCATCATACATGGTTGCCAGCATCTCCGCATGCGCCGGCTTACCCTGAGGCGTAGTCAGCGTGAGCCTCCATTCCTCCTTCTTACCCGGTTGCAACTTATCTCTGAATACCTGCCATTTTGCTTTTAGCCATTTCTCCGGTTGCTTCTTCGTCAGCCTCACACTCTGCTGATACACCTGCCCGTTCTTCACGAAGCAGAACTGCACATTCACCCCGTCACCGTATTTCTCCAGATACGGAAGGCGGAACGTCTCTATAGAGTCCGACCAATGCAACACCCGGCTTTCGGGCTTTTGATCACCGTAAAGCACATCCATCAGTACATACGCATCAGCATGCGAAGTACCTACCACAAACACAGCCGGGTGCGTGGCATCAAACTCCGTATTCACCGGATGATACCATAAATCAGTTGTTTCAGCCGGACGCGTGTCACGAAGCGAGAACAGCACCACCTTCGTTGAGAAAGTCACCTCCCTGCCCTTTGCATCGCGCGCCTGCAATACCAACTTGTAAGCCCCCGACGGCAAAGCCTGCCAATCTGCCAAGAACATCTTTTCATTGGCAACAAACGAACCCTGCGCCACAGCGACAGAGTCCACCCGATCCGCTTTCACATCCGTGTAGCGCAGCAACCGGTACACCCCGTTCACCGCCACCTGCTTATCCGAAAGATTGCGAGCCTCAAACGTAGTCCAAATAGAATCGTCGCGACACACCATCTCTTTGAGAGTCGTACTTAAAACCAGCGACCGCTCACCCGCACGAATATCAAACGTTTCCGTTTGCGTTTCGCCCGCATCACTAGTCACCGCCGCCTCCACGGCATACCTGTAATAACGCCCCTGAGGCATATCCTCCTTGCCGGGCGTTAACTTCACGGGCACCACAAAACTGCCGTCTACGGCCGTTTCCGTTTCACCGCTCCCGATAACCTCCGATTGCATACGCCCCATGCGCCACCAACCGCCAGCCTGGCGAGTCACCGTGTAACGAACCTTCGCCTTCATCAGTGGCACCGCACTATATGTACGAGCAGTGCCCCTCACCCTGACCGAATCATTGAGCTGAAACTCATCCTTCACCTCATCAAACTCCACAAAGAACGTAGGCCGTTTGTAGTCCTCCACCCTGAAACGACACTCCGTATTGTCAACAGACAGCCTGTACATGCCGTTCAATCCCGATGCCGGCAACACAAATTCTGTATGAAAAGAGCCGAATTCATTGGTCGTTAACCGACGAGTTGCTATCTGCTGCTTGTATAATCCATAAAGTACCAGTTCATACGTTTTGTGAGGCACTACCCGGGTGCTGTCCGCTACCTTTTCATAAGCCACCCCCTTTACATACACCGTTTGCCCCGGCCGGTAAATGGTTCGATCCGTAAACAATTGCACCACCTCCTTGTATCGGGCCACTTCCTGATAATAATATCCCGCTTGCCAATGCTGATAAGGCATGGACTCATCGCCCGCAGCACTCACCCTAAAAAAGCGGAACGTAGCATCCCAGGGAAACACCACCTTGCCCTGCTCATCCGTAGTCAAAGCCTTTGCCAACTTCGTATCTTCTTTTTCCTGATCGTACAACAACACCTGCGCACCCGCTACCGGATGCCCGCTTTGCGCATCGACCACCACCACTTCGCAATCCTTACCCGGCAGCCGGCGCGACAACGTCTTCAGCTTACTCACATAAACCAACGAAGGCTGAGCCAGCACCCCCGACGCATGCGATGCCGTGATCAAGTACACCCCCACGGCAGGCATCTTCACCTGCAAAGTCGTATCGGCCTGCCTGTAATCCGCGGTACGCTTCAACACCAAGTCCTTAGTCAACACCCGGGTACCGTGCCTCTTGATAAAATCCGCATCCAAACGCTCCTTCAGTAACTCAGATGTAGCCGGAACATTCAGCTTGTAAAACTGCAAGCAGCAACCATCCACATTGCGGTGCCTCACCCTTAGCGACACTTCCGCCCCCGGGTACACCACCTCGTTCAGGGTGAAAGACAACGAAGGAGCCAGAATCTCTTGACGCACCTCCTTCAGCGCATTGATGCGATTGTATTTGGGATAACGAGCGATGCCCTCGTTGCACAACGCCAACGCCTTCACCCTTTGATTCATGCTCCGTGCCCGGTTGGCTTGCTGCAAATAAATCTCCGCTGCCACGGCACTCCTGCCGTACTGCTGCAACAACCCGTTAAGCGCCAGCATATATGCATCCTTCTCAAAGCCCTCCGTTGTTTTTTGCTCCTCGTCAATGCCCCCATTCACTTCCGTGTAATGCCAGCTCAGGCTGTCGAGCGTCGCCAGCACCACCCCGTCTATATTCTTTTGCGCTTTGTACGCCTTTATCAGGTTGGCATACAGCTGCCTTATCTTCGGTCGAAAAAACTCCCCATGGAGCTGACCATCCACCTGCTTCATCACCTGCACATTACACATCACCAGCAGATGGTACAAGTTGTGCCCATACAGCGCACTGGTACTACCCGGTTCCACAAACGGCACATAGCTGCGTGCCGATGTAGCCAGCAAGAGCGCCGAGTCGCGTAGCGCTTGCTCCACGTGTCTGCTCACCTTCTCTTTAAAGAGGTTGGCCCCCCACTCGTCCATATCATCGGGCACTACCCCCGGTTCCGTTTCCGTTCGTTGATTGATGTTCCAACTCTTGGCGGACACATACCGGTTGTAAGCCTGAGCCATCAGTGTGTGCAGCACGGCCCTGTCTGTTGGCTTCTGGGCGCGCAGTGTCCATTGCTCCAGCTCGGCGAGACACACCCGGACGCTATCGGGTGCCTTTCGTTGCAGGTAATTCATTCGCCACACAAACGCCTTGAGCATCTGTGGAGAATTCTTCTCGGCTTCCGCCTTGGTAAAAATACTTTTTGAGATGGACAATGCTGTTTGCGGTAAGCTTTTCTGCTCTGCCGTTTTCAGGTTCTTCCAATAAGTGTTATACGTTTGTGCGCCGGCCGGTATCAGCGTAACGCAAGCCAGTAACAAGGTGAGAATCAATGCATTCTTTTTCATACTTGTGGGTTTAAGTCTGAGTTGAATGGCAAAGTAAAGAAATTATTTGTGATTTTTGTATGGGTTGGGGGGAATTATATAAAAATAAAAATTATCTTTGTTGCGATATAACCAATTGATAATTATTTAAATTAATCCTATGAAGAAAACACGGCTCGTCCTTGTGGGAGCATTGGCATGCTTTCTCTTCTTTTCTTGTGTGAATGAAATTAGTGATAACAACGACAAAAGTAGTAAAACTGTAATTAAGATTACATCGAGTATTACAGATCCTCAAACTAGAGTAAAAGATAACAGTTTTGAGACTAATGATTCAATTGGTCTTTTCGTATTAACCCAACCCAACAAACTCTCAGAAGAAAGATGTGTCAACAATGCTTGTTTTACTTATTCGCTTAATTCTGTATTTATATCCGAAAAAGATTTATTTTATCCTGATGGCAATTACAAATGTGATTTTATAAGTTATTATCCTTATCAAAAGTCTGGGATTAAGGCTGGACAAACAGAACTAATTGTATCAATCAATAAAAATCAAACAAGTATAAAAAGTTTCGCATCTTCAGATTTCTTAGTTGCACGACAGAATGGAATTTTAGCAAGTAAAGAGCCCGTTAGCCTTAGTTACAAACATCGTTTTTGTAAAATCAAGCTTAAATTAAAAATGAATGGAATAAAGATAGATTCACTACTAGTTACACCTCCCATTGTCTACTTAAATAAAATCAAGACAAAATGTACATACAATTTGCAAACTGATAGTCTATATTCAGCATCGTCACCTCAAAAAATCACTCCTTACGGAGAATGGATTATTTCTGGAGAATATCTTATAGGAAAAGAAGTAATTATTATACCACAAACTATACTTAGTGGCACTAATAGTGTCAGTGTCAAATTAGGTTCAAACATCTTTAGTGGTTCAATCCCAGACACAAAACTTATATCTGGAAAGTCAGAAGAACTTATAATTACATGTAACCAATCAAACAACACATTGACTGCTAGTTTTAATCATTCTATTGATTCATGGGAAGACAATAGCAACATACAAGTACCAACAAATGAAATCACTAATTTGATTGATCTTTCTGCTCTTTCCTTTGAAGAATCCTCCATTTATAAGATCTATGTTAACGGATTACAAATAGGAGAATTGTGTAAAGAATATCTCTTATCAGACAACATTAATGCTCAAGCAATAGTATATTATCCAGTTTCTGATAATGTAGTAAATTTAGCTAAAGGAACAGCACTTAGAATTATAAATAGAACAGAAGAAATACACGGGGGAAGTGTACAATGGAATTTGTTGAGTAATACACTAAATTACACAGCAGGAAATCTTGCTGATTCAGATGAATTTTATATTGATGTAAACAATCAATTATCAACATATGGTGCATCAAATTATCCCAATATAGAAATAAAGGCAGATATATTGACTGACATTCGCGAAGATGAAAGCATTACTTACCCAATTATAAAGATCGGAACGCAGTATTGGCAAAGAGGAAATATGAAGGCCACTTATTACATTAGCGGTGAACCCATTACTCTTAAAACAGACTTTTCCACCGAAAGTGCTGGCTATGGAAAACCGACTACAAGCTATTGTTTTTACAATCAGAAAGCTGTTACAAGCGGGAAAATAGCACCAATTGGATGGTCTATTCCGACATCTCAAGATTGGCAAAATCTTATTACATATATTCAAAATGATGCATCCGTACTTAAAGGCGGTACATCATGGATTGAATCTGAATATCCAGTAAACAATTTAACCGGTTTCTATGCTGTGGGTGCAGGATATTTTGACGTTACTTATACTTCCAGAAAAGAACAAATTAGATATTGGATGGCAGGAAACACACAGACCAGCATTGCCGATAAGGCTGTTTGTCTACAATACTCTTCAAATAAAATAACGGAAGAATTTCATAAAACTACAAATGGCCTATCATTACGAATGATTAGGAAATAAAGAAAAAAGGAGTCGGGCTTGTCGCCTGACTCCTTTTTCTTTGCTCAGCAAATGTCGGGGTGAGAAGATTCGAACTTCCGACCACACGCCCCCCAGACGCGTACTCTAACCGGGCTGAGCTACACCCCGAATTCGGATCACAAAGTTACAACTTCATTTTTAAAGTCCAAACTTTGGGCGCTCTTTTTTTTAGCTTTTGGCGTTTTTCAGGTTCTCATCAAGAGCCCATGCACTCTCTGTAGAAGTCGAGCATCTCGAAGATTTCGTCCTTAGTGGCTGATTGATTGATACTTACGTCGCCTACCTCTTTCAACAAGGTGAAATTAATGATGCCCGAAGAATTTTTCTTATCGTGCAGCATGTATTCGTATAACCGGTCGTAGGTTTTACAATCAATAAAGAACGTTCCGTAGTTTTCTTTAATGAACTGAATGGTTTGACGCATCTTATCAGTAGGGAATCCGGCTTTGACGTTCGACAGGTAGAGTTCGCACACCATTCCCCAAGCCACGGCATAGCCGTGTAGCACATGGCGGTTTTCTGCCAATGCCAGACTCTCAAAGGCGTGACCTACCGTATGCCCCAGGTTAAGGGCCTTGCGGATACCGTGCTCAAACGGATCTTGCTGCACAATGTCTTCCTTCACTTGCACAGACCGACCTACCAGCTGTTTCAGTTCGCTGTAGTCAATATGCTCAGTGTTGAAGGTAAGCAGCTCGCTCCAATGGGCAGGGGTACTTATTAATCCGTGTTTCAGCATTTCAGCATAACCCGACAGGAAGTTGTAGCGGTCAAGGCTGCGCAGGAATTCGGTTTCAATCAGTACGCTGGAAGCAGGAAAGAAGGAACCTATTTCATTCTTCAATCCGTTGAAGTTAATTCCGGTCTTCCCTCCTACCGAGGCATCGACCATGGCCAGCAAGGTAGTGGGAATATTTATATAGGCTATGCCTCGCTTGAATGTAGCTGCCGCGAAGCCGCCCAGATCGGTCACCATGCCTCCGCCTACATTGATCAGCAGGGAATGACGACTGGCTCCTTTTTCACTCAATGCCTGCCACACGCTGGCAAGGGTATCGAGGGTTTTATGGGTATCTTCGGCACCAATAACTATTTCAACAGCATTTTTTAGCGGATTTAGTTCACGAAGTGCGGGCATGCACAAGGAGGTGGTATGCTCGTCGGTTAACACAAACAGCTTGTCGTGCGGACACTTTTCAATGGCTTGCTCCAGACTGTGTTCCAGACTTTCGCACAGAATGACATCTTGTTTACTCATATTGCAAAAGGGTTTCTTTACGATGCAAAGATAGGACTTCCGCACACAACTGAAAGCGCAGAACTTAAAAAAGTGAAATCAAAGGGCACTTAACGGGTGGTTTCACCATGTGTTTAGGCAAAATTGGTATCTTTGTACGAAACTATATAATGTGATTTGTATTATGAAAGCCATGTTGCCTTTATTTTGTCGTCCGTTGGGCTACGTAATTTTACTTGTGTCGTTGTTTTTACCCTTTATGATGGTGATGCAGGGCGCTATTACGGATAGTAATTTGTTGTTTTACAAAGAATGCATCAAACTGCTGATGATGGTAGGTGCATTGATGATTTTAATGGCGCTGACCAAAAATGAATCGGAAGAGACAGAAGCCATACGGATAAAAGCTATGCGCAACGCTGTTTTTATCACCATAGCGGTTATCTTCGGAACCATGTTGTATCGTGTTTCTAAGGGCGATTTGGTTACGGTCGATACGTCTTCTTTTCTTTCGTTTTTAATTATTCATGTGATTTGTTTGGAGTTTGGTCTTAAAAAAGCGGCTGTTGATCGATTTTTCAAAAGATAAGTTGCATTTTGATTAAACCTTTTGGGCTGTAGCTTGTCAAAAAGGCATTGTTATCACTCAATGCAACACTAATGAAAAAAATTCTGATTGGGATAACCATGCTTTTTGTTGGCTTGTTATCCGTCTATGCGCAAAACAAAAACATTACAGTATCGGGAATTGTCGTAGAGGCCGAAACAAAGGAACCGATCTTGCAGGCTACTGTAAGATTGCTCTCTTTACCCGACAGTACGTACGTTGCCGGTGCGGCTACTCTGGCAAAGGGTGCTTTTACACTTCCTAAGGTGAGCGCGGGCAAATATGTATTGTCCGTTTCTTACATCGGGTTCAAAACTCAAAACGTTCCCGTACAGTTATCTTCGGCCAACACAAGCAAAAACGTAGGTACGGTGGCATTGAAAACCGATGCTATATTATTAAAAGAGGCTGTAATCACAGCCGAAGCTCCTCAGGTAACAGTAGCGGAAGACACGTTGGTCTATAATTCGTCTGCTTACAGGGTGCCGCAAGGGGCCATGTTGGAGGAGTTGGTTAAGAAGTTGCCCGGCGCACAGATAGCCGACGATGGTTCTATCACCATCAACGGCAAGACAATTAAAAAGATCATGGTGAACGGCAAGGAGTTCTTTTCGCAGGACACGAAAGTGGCCATGAAGAATCTGCCCGTTGAAATGATTGAGAAGGTGAAATCGTATGATAAGAAGTCCGACTTGGCACGTATCACCGGTATTGAAGATGGTGAGGAGGAAACGGTTCTCGACTTGTCGGTCAAAAAAGGCATGAATCAGGGTTGGTTCGGTAACATGGACCTGGGCTATGGTAGCGAAGAAAGGTACATCGGCAAGGCTATGTTAAACCGTTTTGCCGACGGCGACCAGTTTAGCGTCGTGGCCAATGCCAACAACATCAACGACCAGGGATTTCCCGGCGGCGGTGGCTTCCGCATGGGCGGAGGATCAAACAACGGGGTGAATGCACTCAAGACTACCGGTCTTAACTTTGCGACAGAATCGAGCAAACTAGAGCTTGGTGGCGACGTGACTTATAGTTATTCGGACAAAGACATCCAGACAAAGAGTTTGTCGGAGAGCTTCTTACAAAACACTTCTTCTTTTTCCAAAAGCCTGAGGTCGCAAATTAATAAATCGGAAACGGTCAACGCTGATTTTCGTTTGGAATGGAAACCGGATAGCATGACGAATATCATTTTCCGCCCGTCGATGTCGTACTCTTCCGGCGACAACTTTTCGAACTCGCTTTCTCTCACTTCCGACGCCGATAATCTGGCTCAGTATATGCTGTCTGATCATTTATTTCAGGATGACTTAGACGATGTGAATCTGGTTAACTACAACATGCGCAAAACATCAAATCTGAGCAAAGGATTCTCTACCGATGGCAATTTGCAGATTAACCGCAAGCTGAATAGCAAAGGGAGAAATATTACCTTAAGGCTTACTTACGGATACAACGATGACGACTCTGACCAGTATGCTGAATCGAAGGTACGCTATTTTAAAAAAGATTCCACTTCACTCACCAATCAGTATATTGAAAATGTAGGTAGCGGCTACAATTACCGGATTCAAACAACGTATAGTGAGCCGGTCTTCACAAACCGTTTTTTGCAGTTCAGCTATAGTTATCAGCATAGGTACCAGAAGACGGATAAAGACACGTATGACTACATGAACCCGAACGATTACATGAATAATAGGCTGGACTCGCTAAGTAAGTTTTATGAAAATAAGTACAATACGCACGAGTTCAACGTGTCGTTAAGAACGATCAGGGAGAAGTATCAATACAACATTGGGTTCAGCGTTCAACCGCAGCAATCGACAACCAGTTATGAGCAAGGAACCATCAAAGTAGATACCACACGCAACGTGGTGAATTTCTCTCCTACTTTTGACTATCGTTACCGTTTCAACAAACAGAGTATGTTACGAATCAATTACCGGGGACGTACTTCGCAACCCAGTATGACTGATTTGTTACCTATAACCGACACGTCGGATCCGTTGAATATCAGCAAGGGTAATCCTTCACTGAAGCCCTCGTACACCAATAGTTTCATGTTGTTTTATAATACTTTCTTGCCTGAGAAGCAACAGAGTATGATGGCTCGACTGACATTCTCGAATACCATAAACAGTGTAAGCAACACGGTGACTTATGATGAAGAAACGGGCGCACGCATTACGCAGCCTAAAAATATTAACGGCAACTGGTCGGCCAGCGGAGGTTTTGTTTTTAACACGCCGCTGAAGAACAAAAAGTTCACCGTCTCTACTTTCTCAGACGGATCGTATAATAATATGGTTGGATTTACAAGTTTGTCGGGACAAACTGATTCGCAGAAGAACACAACACGTAGCTTGAACTTATCGGAAAGACTCAATGGTACATTCAGAAACGATTGGTTTGAGTTTGGTTTGAATGGAGGTATCCGTTACAATGTGTCCAAGAGTACATTGCAGCCTCAAAGCGACAAGGAAACGTTTGATTATTCATTTGGCGCCAGCAGCAATGTAACACTGCCATGGGATGTAACTGTGTCTACAGATGCTTCTTATAGCATGAAACGAGGATATAGTGAAGGACTCGACAGAAACGAACTGATTTGGAATGCACAAATTGCCAAAAACTTCCTCAAAAAGAAACAAGCTACCATCAGTTTGCAGATTTATGACATCCTGAAAGAGCAGAGCAATTTATCAAGAAGCATCTCTGCCAGCATGAGACAGGATACTGAATACAATGCTATAAACAGTTATTTTATGGTGCATTTTGTGTACCGACTGAATGCGTTTGGCAAAGGAAACTCCAGAGGAGGATTTGACGGGCCTCGCCCGGGCGGACGCGGCGGTCGTGGTGGCTTCGGAGGAGGTCGTCCGTTTTAAAAACGAACAAACCAGTTAATTCAATAGATGAACGCCTACGGGCGTTTATTAAGTTCCAACACGGGCAAACTGTGTTGGAACTTTTTTTATCATGACTGCTTATTGTTTTATTCGTATTGTTTTTTGTATATTTGTTTGAAGAACATAAATCATACGTATTCCATCATGGCCGACTTGAATTTATTTGCCGGAGAAATAGCCGGAGTGATCTTTAAACTGATCTACTTCGGAGCAATTATCGGAACCATCACTGTGGTGATTCTGGATAACAGAAATCCTGTGAAAACAATGGCCTGGATACTGATTCTGATGTTCTTGCCTCTTGTGGGACTTGTCTTTTATTTCTTCTTTGGCAGAAGCACTCGCCGAGAACGCATCATCAGTAAAAAGACTTATAACCGTTTAATGAAGAAGCCTATTGCCGAATACCTGGCGCAAGAGAATTCTTCATATCCGCAAATGTATGCCCGACTCATTGAGCTTTTCAAAAAAACTAATCAGGCGCTTCCCTTTGAAGGCAATCGAATGGAAATATTTACCGAAGGCTATGCTAAGTTGCAGGCATTGATACAGCAACTCTATCGAGCAAAACACCACATACACATGGAATATTACATCATTGAAGATGATGCGGTAGGCCGCTTAATTCGCGATGTGCTCATTGATAAAGCACGCGAGGGAGTTGAGGTGAGAGTGGTATATGATGATGTGGGGTGCTGGCATGTGCCGGGTAGCTTTTTCGAAGAGATGAAGAATGCAGGCATTGAGGTTCGAGCCTTTCTTAAAGTTCGTTTCCCTCTGTTTACAAGCAAAGTAAACTATAGGAATCACAGAAAGATAGTGGTGATTGACGGCCGAATAGGTTTTGTGGGTGGAATGAATCTTGCTGAAAGGTATCTGAGGGGATTTGCTTGGGGAGAATGGCGTGATACGCACATCATGATAGAAGGTAAGGCCGTGCATGGTTTGCAAACAGCTTTTCTGCTCGACTGGTATTTTGTAGACAGTACCTTAATCACTTCTTCACGTTATTTCCCACGTATCGAGTCTTGTGGAGACTCCATGGCACAGATTGTAACCAGTGACCCCATCGGTCCCTGGAAAGAAATTATGCAAGGGCTTGTGATGGCTATATCGCAAGCTCAGAAATACTTTTATATACAGACTCCGTATTTTTTGCCTACAGAACCCATTTTGGCTGCCTTGCAAACTGCGGCATTGTCGGGTGTAGATGTACGTTTAATGTTACCTGCTCAGGCCGATAACCGAATTACGCATCTAGGGTCCTTCTCTTATTTGAAAGATGTGATGAGCGCGGGAGTCAAGGTTTATTTTTACAGGAGGGGGTTCCTACATTCCAAATTAATGGTTGCCGATGATTATCTCGCAACAGTAGGATCTACCAATGTCGATTTTCGTAGTTTTGAGCACAACTTTGAAGTGAATGCTTTTGTGTACGACACACAAACAGCATTGGCCATGAAGGAGGTTTTCCTCAATGACCAGCGCAAATGCAGTCAGGTGTTTCTGAAAAACTGGATCAAACGTCCACTAAAACAGCGGGCTGCCGAATCAATCGTCCGACTTCTCGCTCCGTTGCTCTGACGAGAAAAAGGAAAAATTCACGCTTCCGTAAACTCTCTTTTCAATGAAATGTGGATGGTCTTCAAAATGGCTGGTCTTTCCATGCTCTAAAACAAACAGGCCGTCTTCCTTTAACAGGTTATTCTGAAAGATAAGATCCGGCAAGGTTTCCAATTCACGTAAGTCATAAGGAGGATCGGCAAAGATAAAGTCGAACTGTTCTTTGCTTTTGCTCACAAACTTAAATACGTCTCCCCGGATAGGTATGCATCTGTCTGTTTTGACTTCCTGCATCACCTTACAGATAAAGCTATAATGCGCACTTTCTTTTTCGATCGAGATGACTTTGTCACATCCTCTGGATACAAGCTCCAGACTGATACTTCCGGTACCTGCAAAAAGATCGAGTGCGGTTACACCATCCTCGAAATCAATATAATTACTTAATACGTTAAACAGGTTTTCTTTTGCAAAATCAGTCGTAGGCCTTGCTTTGAATGTATGTGGAACGTCAAATCTTCTTCTTTTGTAAATGCCGCTTATAACTCGCATGATATGAGTGTTTGAATGTCTGTGAATGTACTTTGGGGAATAATAAAGACATGAGTTAAGAAACGTCTGAGCTCAAGCGCAAAACGTTCTTTATCTCTGATAGTTCCGGTCAGATGGAGTTCGTCTCTTTCCTGACTGAAATTAAGCTGTTGCCAAATGTGCAACAAATAATAAATAAGGTCTTCGGACTGCTTGTAATCGAAAGAATTAGCAAGCAAGAGCTGTCCTCGTTCAAAGCAATAGATATCCACACTCTGCTGACGAACGGTTGCATACATCTTTTTGCTGTTACCCAACTTACTCTTGGCAGAAAAATATTCTGTCATCGGAGAGGTCTGCGAATAGAATTTACCCTCGGGGAACTGCTCTGTCAGAAACAGGTGTGCGCTTTTATCCATACCGAAGATGATTACAATATTGTTTTTCTTCAATACGTTATAAAGAACCACTTCGTTTTCTTTGGGGGTGTGGTTATGATAGAAAAAGGCTTCAGCCTGTTCGTCTTCAAAAAGTTCGAGCGGAACGGTCGTGAATCTTTTACTTGTTATAATTAGGTTGACCCGTTTATAGGCATACTTCAGCAATTCCGACTCCTGAAAGACTCTTTTCAAATTGGCTGTTAGTGAAAGCGATGTTTCAATAGACCATTCTGATAAGAAAGATTCTCCTTCCTGAAGCGGATTATATACAGAAAAAGAAAATCCATCCGTACTAAGACGGATGGATAGTGTGTACTGTTCTGTATTAGTGAAATCTATATTTTCAATTGCACCTTCGGGCATGATAATACGATTATTTATTCCCAGTTTCCTGCGTTGTTATTTGGCGTTTCAAGTGAACCGACCATTAAACCCGGATATTTATTCAACTTAATTTGAAGGTCTTTCATGTTAGCAACTTCTTGCTGGTCAAGACCATTCAAATATACATCATACGGAGTTTTTACTTCTAACAAGTAGATAGGAGCTCCAGATTTTGTGGTACTGTTCTTTGTAGCCATCTCAAACTGAGCGCCATTACCGAAAGGTACATATCTCAATGAATCAGCATCGAAACCTTTTGGGAAGATGGTATCCATGATAGCAACCCACATGGTGTCACGTTTGAAGTTTTCAAGACCGGCAGCCTTAGCTTCCGCCCAGTTTCCGGTTTTTCTGGCTTTGTTAACAATAGCCATAGCTTTTCTTTCGTTTAACCCTTCTTCCAATTGCTTGTCATTCAAAACTCCTTCTTTCATGATGAAAGGAATTTTCTGTGTTTTAACAAACTCAATCAAAGTGTCAAAGCTGGCAGTATACTTGCCTTCATTGCGCATACGATACTCCTGTTGTGCTTTACGGATATCCATAAGGCGCGCAATAACCTTTTTTTCTCTAAACTTTTGTTCTTGCTCAAATTCAATAGGACCCATGATGCTGGCATAGCAAATATATACTAATGCGCAAACGCAAAGGCCTAATAAGATATTAATTACAGCTTTCATGATAAATATGTTTTTTTTAGTTTATATTCGTAGCGCAAAAATAAAATAAATAAATCTAATTAGCCATAGTTAAGGAGACTTTTTTCTTATAACGAAATGATAAATAACTATTTAGAAAGACAAATTAAGGAAAATTTCCCTTATGAACTGACTTTTGAGCAGAATAAAACAGTTGAATTATTATCCGTTTTTTTATTATCGGGTAAAAAGGACACCGTTTTTGTACTCAGAGGGTTTGCCGGTACAGGTAAAACATCACTGATAGGAGCTTTGGTAAAAGCGATGACTGCCTTGCAGCAAAAAGTAGTTTTGCTGGCTCCTACCGGGAGAGCTGCAAAGGTATTTTCTGGGTATGCCGGACATCCGGCCTATACCATACATAAAAAAATATATCGTCAGCAATCTTTCTCAAATGAAGTATCGAACTTTGTCGTCAACGATAATTTGAATACACAAACGTTGTTCATTGTCGATGAGTCTTCTATGATAGCCAATGAAGGGCTTTCGGGCTCAATGTTCGGCACGGGCCGTTTACTCGATGACTTGATTCAATTTGTTTATTCAGGCGTGCAATGCAGCTTATTGTTAATGGGAGACACCGCACAGTTGCCTCCAATAGGTGAGAATGAGGCTCCTGCCCTTATTTCCGACGTACTGAAAGGGTACGGTCTGGAGGTCGATGAGGCTGATTTGACTCAAGTGGTCAGACAGGAGATGAACTCGGGAATATTATTTAATGCCACCCGACTCCGTCAGTATATTACCGACGAAGGTCCTTTGTCTTTACCTAAAATCAGAGTAACGGGTTTTGCAGACATACAGGCTGTTCCCGGGGATGAGCTGATTGACAAGATAACCGCATGTTATAGCAACGACGGTATGGGTGAAACTATCGTTATTTGCCGTTCGAACAAGAGGGCTAACATCTATAATAAAGGAATTAGGAATACCATATTATATAGAGAGGATGAACTCAACTCCGGCGATTATTTAATGGTAGCCCGCAATAATTATTTCTGGACGGAGAAGTATAAAGAAATGGACTTTATAGCAAATGGGGAAATTGTTTGCGTTCGAAGGGTTCGACGAACGCGTGAACTATATGGTTTCCGCTTTGCCGATGTGGTTCTGTCTTTACCCGACCGCGATGATTTTGAAATGGAAGCCAGTGTCTTGCTTGACACACTACATGCCGACGCACCTGCTTTACCAAAGGCCGACAATGATAGATTGTTCTATGCAGTTTTGGAAGATTATGCGGAGATTAGCATGAAGCGTGAAAGGATGAAAAAAATGAAGCAGGATCCTCATTACAATGCTTTGCAAGTGAAATATGCGTATGCAGTTACTTGCCATAAAGCACAAGGTGGGCAATGGAAAAATGTGTTCCTAGATCAGGGCTATGTGAGTGAGGAGCAATTAACGCCCGAATATTTCAAATGGCTTTATACGGCTTTCACACGAGCTACTCATACGTTGTATCTGGTAAATTACCCAAAGGAACAGACTGAATAGAGATAGCAATAAAAGACTTATAAGCCAATTATAAATAAGAATAGGGGACAAAATCATAAATGATGAATTTGTCCCCTATGTTACACAAGCCTAAATAACTTCGGCTATTCAAATACCGAATATATTAAATGCCGGCTAGCTCTATCACTTTATCAACAGCTGCATGCAAACCGTCAACGTTCTTGCCTCCCGCCGTAGCGAAATGGGCTTGTCCGCCGCCACCGCCCTGAATAAGCTTCGCAGCATCTTTAACCAGCTTACCGGCATTGAGTCCGCCGGCTACCAGGTTGTCGCTGAGCATAACGGTAAGCAACGGCTTCTGAGCGTCAACAGTACCTGCAATAAAGAATAAGTTCTCTGTTATTTCACCACGCAGCTGGAAGGCTATATTCTTAATGGCTTCGGCTGGTATGGGCATGCAGGTTTTTATCACTTTGATGCCGTTAATCTCTTGGATGTTCTTCAGAAGGGTTTGCTTGATCTGAGCTTCTTTCTCTTTCATAAACTCATCGACTTGCTTCTTCAATCCGGCATTTTCGTCAATGTACTTTCTGATGGCATTAGCCAGATCGGGCGCATTGTTGAAAAGGGCTTTCAAATCGGTCAGCGTATCTTGAATGGTGTCAAGCATCTCTTCCACACGTGCACCGGTATAGGCCTCAATACGGCGTACACCTGCTGCTACTGAGCTTTCTGATACGATCTTCATCATGCCGATGTGACCGGTTGCCTTCACGTGTGTGCCTCCGCAGAACTCTACGGACTTGCCAAATTGAATGACGCGCACTTCATCACCGTATTTTTCACCGAAAAGGGCAATGGCGCCCAGCTCTTTGGCTTCGGCTATGGGGATGTTGCGGTATTCTGTTAACGGTATGTTCTGACGTATTTTGGCATTTACCAGGTGTTCTACTTCGCGAATTTCTTTATCGGTTACTTTCTGGAAGTGTGAGAAGTCAAAACGCAACGAATCCGGAGTGACCAAGGAGCCTTTTTGCTCTACGTGCTCGCCCAATACTTCACGCAATGCTTCATCGAGCAGGTGGGTTGCCGAGTGGTTGGCTGCACAAGCTGCACGCTTATCGGTATCAACACATGCCATCATGGGAGCATCTAGTTGCTCGGGCAGTTTCTTGGCAATGTGTACCGGCAGGTTGTTTTCTTTCTTGGTATCTATTATTTCAAGGGTTTCGAACTCACTTACTATCACACCGGTATCTCCTACCTGACCTCCGCTCTCTGCATAGAATGGGGTGTAATCGAGCACCAACTGGTACAGGGTTTGGCTTTTTTGTTTTACCTGACGATAACGCAGAATGGAAACCTCGTACTCGGTGTAATCATAACCAACAAATGTGGTGGTTCCTTCTTTGAGCACAATCCAGTCGCCCGTTTCAACGGCTGCTGCATTACGGGCTCTCTCTTTTTGCTTCTGCATTTCGGCATGGAACTCTTCAATATCCGGAGTCATTCCATTTTCTCTCAGAATGAGCTCGGTGAGGTCAAGCGGGAATCCAAACGTATCATATAGGGTAAACACGTCTTTACCATTGATCACGTTTTGACCTGCGACCTTGGCATCGCTCATCGTTTTATCGAGCAAACGAATACCTGTTTCCAACGTACGAAGGAAGGATTCTTCTTCTTCTTTGATTACTTTCTCAATCAGTCCTTTTTGTGACACCAACTCGGGGTAGGCATCGCCCATGTTACTGATAAGCACGGGTAAGAGCTTGTACATGAAGGCTTGCTTCTGATTGAGGAAGGTATATCCGTAACGCACCGCGCGTCTCAGAATGCGGCGGATTACGTATCCGGCTTTGGCATTCGAGGGCAGCTGTCCGTCTGTTATGGAGAATGAAATGGTACGGATGTGGTCAGCAATAACGCGCATGGCAATGTCGCTTTGCGCATCGGCTCCGTACTGGATTCCTGCCATTTGGGCTATTTCTTTAATAATGGGCTGGAAAACATCGGTATCATAGTTTGATGTTTTCTGTTGCAGAGCCATGCAAAGGCGTTCGAAGCCCATACCGGTGTCTATCACTTTGGCAGGGAGCCCTTCCAGACTACCGTCGGCTTTGCGGTTGTATTGCATGAAAACAAGGTTCCATATTTCAATAACCTGCGGATGGCTTTGGTTAACAAGTGTCAGTCCGCTAACTGCCTCACGCTCGGCATCACTACGCAAGTCGATATGAATTTCTGAACAAGGACCGCAAGGACCGGTATCACCCATCTCCCAGAAGTTATCGTGCTTGTTTCCGTTGATAATTCTGTCGGCCGGCAGAAATTGTCCCCAGATAGCAGCGGCTTCATTGTCGCGCTCCAGATTTTCCTGCGGATTGCCTTCGAATACAGTTGCATACAAACGATTAGGATCTAGCTTCAATACTTCAACCAAGTATTCCCAGGCCCACTCTATGGCATCTTTCTTGAAATAGTCTCCAAATGACCAGTTACCAAGCATCTCAAACATGGTGTGATGGTAGGTGTCATGACCTACTTCTTCCAAGTCGTTATGCTTACCACTTACACGAAGACATTTCTGTGAATCGGCCACTCTCTTATACTTTGCCGGATGATTACCTAAAATAATATCTTTAAATTGGTTCATCCCCGCATTCGTAAACATGAGCGTAGGGTCATCTTTAATCACCATTGGAGCCGAAGGAACAATTTGATGTCCTTTCGATTCGAAAAAATTCTTGAATGATTCTCTAATCTCTTTTGCAGTTAACATACTATTTATTCGCTTATATTATTCAGATTCATCAATCGCCTCAAATATATTGATCTATGCAACTTGGAATCTTTGAGGTTAATATTCTAAAAAAAGATGTGCAAAGATAGCTCGTTTTATTATTTTTGCCCTATTATTACGTGAAATATTTTTGCCTGATGCGTAAAGTTTACTATATTTATAACCCACGGACACAGACGTATGACCGCATTTATCCCACCGTTCGTCAACGAGCTTTGAGTATAGCCCGCAGACTTTTTATTGGTATGGGACTGGGTGCGGGCGCTTTTATTCTTTTACTTATCATTTTTGGATCACCGTCTGAAAAGGAGCTTAGAATGGAGAACAGTCAGCTCACTGCGCAGTATCATGTGCTTTCAAAAAGATTGGATGAAGCGCTGGGGGTCATGCAGGATATTCAACAACGTGATGATAATCTTTACCGGGTTATTTTTCAGGCTGATCCTATTTCCGAGGTGATAAGGAAGGCGGGCTACGGTGGAACCAATCGCTATGAAGAGCTAATGGAAATGGCGAATGCTGAACTGGTAGTGAGTACAACAAAGAAAATGGACCTTCTGCGCAGACAACTTTATGTGCAGTCACGCTCTTTTGATGATGTGGTTGCCATGTGCAAGAATCATGATGTGATGTTAAAGTGTATTCCTGCCATTCAACCGGTGGCGAACAAGAAATTGCGGCAAACGGCATCGGGATATGGGGTACGTATTGATCCTATTTATGGTACTGCAAAGTTTCACGGGGGGATGGATTTCTCAGCTCATCCGGGAACGGATGTGTACGCAACGGGCGACGGGGTAGTCGTTAAAATGGGATGGGATGGTGCTTATGGTAATACAATTATTATTGATCACGGTTTTGGATACAAAACAGTGTATGCACACCTGAAAGATTTTAGGACGAAGCTCCGCAAGAGAGTCGTAAGAGGTGAAGTGATTGGGGGTGTGGGTAGTACAGGAAGAAGTACGGGGCCGCATTTGCACTATGAGGTGCATGTAAAAGGCCAAAGAGTGAATCCGGTCAACTATTACTTCATGGATTTAAGTGCTGAAGATTATGACAAAATGATTCAAATAGCAGCGAATCATGGTAAAGTATTTGATTAAATTAATTAGTTAGCTTTTAATGAATATGGCTCTTAATACGAATAAGGATTTGAAATTGTATTACTCAATTAGCGAGGTTGCAGAGATGTTTGATGTAAACGAGTCTTTGCTACGTTTTTGGGAGAAGGAATTTCCTCAGATCAAACCGCGTAAAACGTCGGGTGGCACCCGGCAGTATCGGAAGGAGGATATTGAGGCCATTAAGCTCATCTATCATTTGGTGAAAGAAAAAGGAATGACTTTACCCGGAGCGCGACAAAAGTTGAAAGATAATAAAGAAAATACAATCCGCAATTTTGAGATTGTGGAGCATTTAAAATCAATAAAGGAGGAGCTGTTGGCCATGAAAAAGGAGCTCGACGAGATTTAAACAGCTGTTACCCGCTTATGATTCGACACGGGTAACTGCTTTAATCTGATCGATCTTACGAAGGTTATTGCATATCTTTTTCACATCGTCAACATCGTGAACGTACAATTGAATCTTTCCTTCAAAAATGCCATCGTTCGTTTCAATGTTTAGTTTGCGAATGTTCACATTCAATTCACGTGAAATAACCTGAGTGATTTCGTTGAGCAAACCTACACTGTCAATTCCTTTAATGTAGATATAAACAAGAAAGGATAGTGCTTTGTGGGTATCCCACGTGGTAGCGATGATACGATTACCAAAGCTACTTTTTAGTTTAACAGCAACCGGGCATTGTCTTTTGTGAATGGTAATTTTTTCATTTTCATCCATGTAACCCAATACATCATCACCCGGTATTGGCTGACAACAATCGGCTATTGCATAGTTCTTTTGAATACTATCGTCTGTGAGTTTGAGTATCTGTTTAGGATTAATCTTCTCTTGACTGGCTTTCTCTTCGGGACGGTCTTTGCTCTCTTTGTTGGTACCAAAAGAGAACGTCAGATATTTCTTCCAGTTGCTGGCTTTCTCTTTTAATTCATTTCTATCCGTGTCTCCTAATATAATATTCTTACTGCCAATAGCCATGTACAGATCATCAGCAGTCTTCATATTGTGAAGCTTACAGAGTTTTTCTATATTTGACTCATCCGCCTGAAGCTCCTCTTCGAGCAAGAAGTCATGTAAGATACGTTCGCCCTCCTTTTGAAAGTTCTTTTGTTCTTTCTTCAGTATAGCTGCAATTTTAGCTTTTGCTTTGGCTGTTGTAGCAAACACTTCCCATGAAGGTTGTACGCGTTGAGATTTGGAAGTCAGAATTTCAACCTGATCGCCACTCTCTAATTTATGGCTAAGGGGAACCAGTTTGTGGTTTACTTTGGCACCAATGCAATGACTTCCTAAATCTGTGTGCAACGAAAAAGCAAAATCAAGCGCGGTTGAATTTTGAGGCATAGTTTTTATTTCACCTTTAGGGGTGAATACAAATATCTCAGAAGCAAAAAGATTTAGCTTAATGGTATCAAGAAAGTCGATGGCATCCGGTTGGGGGTCGTCTAGAATTTCTTTAATGGTACGCAACCATTTTTCAAGTTCTCCTTCATCTTCGCTGCCTCCTCCTTCTTTGTATTTCCAATGTGCGGCAAATCCTTGCTCGGCTACATCATTCATTCTTTCGCTACGTATCTGCACTTCAACCCATTGGCCGTTGTTTCCCATCAACGTAACATGAAGGGCCTGATAGCCATTGGCTTTGGGGTGGCTTACCCAATCGCGCAATCTGTCGGGATGCGGTTTGTATATCTTGGATATGGATACATATATGTCGAAACAGTCGTTCAATTCTTCTTCCTCATTTCGAGGATCAAAAATAATACGCACAGCGAGTAAATCAAAGATCTCTTCGAAAGGAACGTGTTTGGTTTGCATCTTGTTCCAGATGGAGTAAATGGACTTGACGCGTGCTATAATTCTATATTTAAGCCCCATTTTATCAAGTTGTACTCTGATAGGAGCGGTGAAAGATTGGAAGGCTTCTTCGCGTTCAGCGGCACTGGCTGCCAGCTTTTCTTCAATCTCCTGGTACTCTTCGGGGTGTTCGTATTTGAAACTCAGGTTTTCGAGCTCGGTCTTTATTCTGTTCAGGCCCAGCCTATTAGCCAAAGGGGCATAGATGTATAGTGTTTCTCCGGCTATTTTATATTGCTTATTGGGTAGCAAGGAACCGAGTGTTCTCATATTGTGCAAGCGGTCGGCTATTTTAATAAGAATCACCCGTATATCGTCAGACATGGTGAGTAGCAATTTCTTGAAGTTCTCGGCCTGAGCCGATGCTTTATC
>Ga0208694_1001708_pt1 | contig 25534 bp, 19 predicted proteins | sample AD_UKC078_MetaG_FD_184442 | JGI IMG/M metagenome (GOLD analysis project Ga0208694, IMG submission 184442) | Active sludge microbial communities of municipal wastewater-treating anaerobic digesters from USA - AD_UKC078_MetaG (SPAdes) (version 2) | ecosystem: Engineered > Bioreactor > Anaerobic >...
ATGTGTCAATCTTTGTCGGGGGGCGACGTATGTAACTCATATGCGTCATTTTATTCGTCGATGAACACAGCGCCGTATAGCTCCATATGTGCCAATTTCTATCGGGGAGCGGCGCGGCGGTATGCATCGCATATGTGTCAATCTTTGTCGGGGGGCGACGTATGTAACTCATATGCGTCATTTTATTCGTCGATGAACACAGCGGCGCATACAGCTCCATATGTGTCATTTTCTATCGGGGAGCGGCGCGGCGTATGCAGCTCCATATGTGTCAAATTATTCGTCGGGAAGCGGCGCATATGACGTCCCGACATACAAGAAGGCGCCCGAATAATCCCAAACCGCTACATCTTGTATGTATATTCTAAATAATAAAATAAATCAACCATAAAACAAAAAAATCTTAAAGGGCGCCTTAGGCAAAGCGTGCTTACCTCGCGAAACCTTGTATGCCGTGTTGTCGGTTGTTGCGCCATTTTTATATTCGCTCTTTCCAACTATTTGGTTTTCTATGTAAATGCATTACAGCAATTATTAGAATCAAATCTTCTCGTATTTGATAAATGATCCCATAGGGAAATCTTTTACATCGGCAACGTCTAGTTCTTTTTGATAATTTTGTCCAAGCTTCAGGAAATTGGATTATTCGATCAATTGTTTTTTGTACCTCTAATAAAAATTCAAAACCTAACCCTTCTGATTGTTCGTTATAATAATTAAAGGCATCTTTTAACTCTAATTCAGCTATTGAAAGGAATTCTATTTTCATTATATCTTTTGTTTTATTTTTTATTTAAATTTTTTAAAAACATCTTTTAAAGGTTTTGTTTTTATTTGACCTTTTTCATAAGCGCTTATACGGTTTTCAACTTCATCTTCCCATAATTTATCAATACCTTCTCTATCTCTAGATTCAAAACTTGATAATATATCCTCAACTATTTGAGCCTTATCCACAGGTGAAAGTTTTAATATTTCTGACAACAATTTTTCTTTTGTTTTAATCATATTAGATCTCCGATAATAAAATTATATCTTATTTGTTTAAAATTGTTAATAGAAATTAATAAAAATTTTAAAAATGGGGCAATGGCCGACAACCCCATATGCGTCGAATTTTTCATCGAGGAGCGGCGCGGCGGGTATAGATCCATATGTGTCAATTTCTATCGGGGAGCGACGCGGCGCATACAGCTCCATATGTGTCAAATTTTTTATCGGGGAGCGCTCGCGTCGCTAAAAAGCAATACAGTCAAGAATTTTTAAAGAAATATGTTGAAAAAATCGGCAAAATGGTTTTTAATCTTCATATACTCCATAATAAGGGGGCGTTTATGAAAAAGTATATTTTGGCGTTGGATCAAGGCACGACAAGCTCGAGGGCTATATTATTTAACAAAAACTCTCAGATAGTAGATATAGAGTCGGTTGAGTTCAGACAAATTTATCCCCGTCCGGGTTGGGTAGAGCATCAACCGGAGGAGATACTCGATTCTATACTTCATGTAATCAAAGCCGTCGTAAAAAGAAAAAATATATCTTTTGAAGAGATAGACTGCATAGGAATCACAAATCAACGCGAAACTACCGTATTATGGGATAAAAAGACCGGAAAACCGGTTCACAACGCGATCGTTTGGCAATGCAGAAGAACAAGCGACAGATGCGCGGATATTTATAAAAAAAAATACGACAAAACCATATTCGAGAAGACCGGGCTGGTAGTCGATCCGTATTTTAGCGCAACAAAGATCGAGTACATACTAAACAACGTCGCCGGTCTGAGAGAAAAAGCTCAAAAAGGGGAGATCGCTTTTGGAACTATCGACAGCTGGCTCGTTTTCAACCTAACCGGCGGAAAACATCGCGTAACGGACTATTCTAACGCGTCCCGAACTATGCTTTTCAATATTCATACTCTAAAATGGGACGAAGATTTGCTCGATTTTTTTAATATTCCGAAAGAAATTTTACCGGAAGTCGTACCTAATTCTTGCAAAGGAATCGTCGCGGATCATCCGGTATTTGAAGGAACTAAAATCCCGATAGGCGGAATCGTCGGGGATCAACAGGGCTCTCTTTTTGGACAGAAATGCTTTTACGAAGGGGATATCAAAAACACTTACGGCACGGGATGTTTCCTTCTTATGAATATCGGGAAAACCGCCAAGAAATCAAAAAACCGCGCGCTTACGACTATCGCCTGGAATATAGATGGAGAGACAACCTACGCGCTCGAAGGGGCGGTGTTCATAGCCGGCGCCGTCGTGCAGTGGCTTAGAGATTCGCTTCAGATTATAAACGACAGCGCCGTTACCGAAAAAATTTCGCTTGAGAACAAAAAGGACTCGCTTGTCTTTGTCCCGGCGTTCTCGGGACTTGGAACGCCCTACTGGGATCCCGAAGTCAGAGGCGCAATATTCGGAATAACGAGAGATATGGACAGAGCGGATATTATCAAAGCGGCGCTCGACGGCATCGCCTATCAGGCGAAGGATCTGCTGGAGGCGCTAAAAAGCGATTTTTGTAAGGACATTGGGCGTTACAGAGCCGACGGCGGCGCTTCGAAGAACAGATATCTGGCTCAATTTCAGGCGGATATTTTACAGGAGAACGTCAACGTTGTGAAAATGTCCGAAACTACGGCGCTGGGAGCCGCTTTTTTCGCCGGACTATCCACGGGATTTTTCCCATCTTTAAAGTATATAGAAAATATAGACCAAGAAATCGTCGTTTATAAACCCAAAATTTCCCCGGAGGAAGCCGATCAAAAATACGCCAGATGGAAAAAAGCGGTGGAAGCTCTCCGCAAATTTAGATAACTGTTGACTTATTGTAAAATCTTATTTATATTTCTCACAATTCTTCCAAATTAATAATATACTTACTATAAACAAGGAATATCAATGGGATTTTTTAATAATAAAAAAAACGTCGAAAAAAATAAGAAAGAACCAGTTAAGGTCGAATCTCTCGGAGCGAAACTTCGCAAATTTTTTAGCGGCAAATCGCTGAACGAAGAGGATATCGACCGCATCGAAGAGATACTCATCAAAGCGGACATAGGACCTTCCATCAGTTACGAACTTATCGAAAAGATGAAGAAAAAAAGCGTCGATAATATCGAAGACGCTATCGACTACCTCAAAAATGAAATGGAAAAATACCTCGTAGATAAATATCCGCCGATTGAAAGGGGCGAGCTAAATATCATCTTGGTATTGGGGGTTAACGGCGTCGGCAAAACCACCTCTATTGCAAAGCTGGCAAACTATTACCTCGATAGAAAATTTAAAGTGTTGATAGCCGCCGCAGACACTTTCAGAGCCGCCGCGACGGAGCAGTTGACCAAATGGGCTACCCGACTTAATATACCGATTATTAAACAGGGAGAAGGCGCCGACCCGGCAAGCGTAGTCTTCGACGCGTTGGACTCGGCAATATCGAAAGGGGTAGATCTGCTTCTTATAGATACGGCGGGTCGGCTTCACACAAAAGCGAATTTAATGGAAGAATTAAAAAAAATTGAAAGAATTATCAAAAATAAGGGGGATTTTATCAAAAACAACCTCCTGATAATCGACGGAACTACCGGACAGAACGCCTATTTACAAGCGGAGGCTTTCAACTCTCTGATCGGAATAGACGGGATTATGGCGACCAAATACGACGCCGAATCAAAAGGGGGAGTCGTATTTACCATTCAGAAAAAATTAGGGATACCGTTTTATTTCATCGGAAACGGAGAACAAATAGGCGATATAGAGGAATTCAAACGGCATGAGTTTATTGAAAAGATTTTTGGTTAATTTTTTCGCGATTACCGCCGTTTTCTTTCTTTCAAGCGAAGAGCCTTTAGATAAAATAGAGATATTTCGCTCAAATTCCAACGGACTTTCTCTGGTTCGGATAAAGGAGAAAGAGATCAAAAACTATAAATATTTTCTAAAAGTTTTTATTACCGACAATCTTATTCAAAAAAAAGTCCTTTATAAAGATAATAAAGAATTTAAAAAATGGGAATATAAATATTTTGATCAAATAAAAAATCAAGAGACTTATTACAAAGACGGCAAAGTGATAAATATAGCATTTTTCGACGCAAACGGTCATAAGATCAAAGAGGAGGAGTATAAAAACTCGTCAAAAATCAAAGAGGCTCAATACGCATACAATCAAGAGGGGTTGGTAGAGCTGGAAACCGTACTCAACCTGCTCAACAAACAGACTACTACCATCAAATATCGCTACGACTCGGAATTCCGCATCAAACAGATTGAAAAAAAATATCCCGACGGCAAAGTAGTATATTGGGAATCCTTTTTAACCGAAAAAGGAATTATATCAAAAGAGTACTACACGCTAAAAGGGGAAATTTACACATTTTGGTATAACGAAAACGGGCAGGAAACTAACGGAGAAATTCGCCAAACGGGCGAAAATGAAACTTTGAAGGTAGAATGGAATAATACCTACACGAATAAAGGGATTCGAGAAAAAAGAGAGGAGATAAACTACGTTTTGAATAAAAAAATCAACTCGTGGTATAATAAAGACGGTAAAGAGATAAGAATTGAGAATTACGTCGATAATGCGCTTGAAACGATAGAATTTTACGATTATAACAAAGATAAAAAAATTATCTCGTATAAAATAATTAAAGATTTAACGGAAACCGAGACTCGCTACGATTACGACGCCGACGGAGAAAACGACAAAACGTATTACTACGAAAACAACCGGTTAAAAAAATTTGTCCAAAAAAACAAGGACGGTTCAAGAACTGAAACGTTGTATTTAAAAGACGGCTTAAAAGTTGTTTTGAACTACGACGAAAGCAATAATCTTATTAATTAACAATAATTAACAATTTTAAATTATTCATAAAATAATTTGAAATTATTATTATTATTTACTATAATTTTTAACTATGAATAAGAGATCGAGCGGCATTTCAACAGTCTCAATATTTTGCGTCGTCTCGACGCTTTCTCTTTTTTTTTCTCTTATCTTTTTGAGAATAAACAGGATTATTTACGCCGTCAAAGTCTTCAACCTTCAAATCGCAAATATCGAAGATTTTATTTTTGTTTCGATAACGGTAGCCCAAGATTTTTTCTTCTGTTTTTTAATCTACTTTTTAATTAGAGCGATAACGGGGATATCTAAAAACAAAATTGTTTTTGCGCTAACAAGCGCCGTTTCGGTTATATTTTATCTATTAATTTTTTTGTTTAACGCGGCGGATTATATCTATTTTAAAAATTCAGGCGCTTCTATAAGTTGGAATTCCATGCTCCTCGTAAAAGGGAATATTTTAAATCTTTGGGATTCGGCGCTAGTATATCTTACGCCCTCTTTATCGGTATCGATAATTTTTTGCGCTATCTTAATCGGCGTTTCGGGGTATATTGGAATTTATTTCTTCAACGAGTTTAAAGACGATTTTAGTTTCAAAGACTTTTATATAACCAAAAAAATAGCGTTAATAGTTATGGTTATTTCGCTGTTTTTATTTTCGCAGAATTATCTGATAAGTCTCGGTTCAAAAACTCATATCAATTCTATACCGGTCTTTAACGTCGTATCGTCTTATATCGCAGATAAAATCGAAAATAACCGCTCCGCAAAAACCGAAAAAGGCGTTATAAAGAAACCGAAAACAATAAAAAAATTCAACGCCGATTCGAAAATTTTCCCCATATCTATCAACGATAGAAAAACGATAGAAGTTATTACGTCAAACTTAAATTCTTTAAATAAAAACTTTAATATCATATACTACCTCTCCGAATCGACGTTCGCCGGATATTACCCTATGTACGGAGGAAAAGAGAACGTCGCGCCTTTTATGACAAGCAAGTTGTCCAACGCCCTATTGTTAAAGAATTTTTATACGACGGGGGTAAGAAGTATAAACACATTGATCTCTTTATTGACCGGGCTTGGGGGGTATCCGGGGTACAAGTCGCTGACTCTGATAAATCCCGATATAAATACGCCGGCTCTAAGCTCTTTGCTAAAAACTAAGGGCTACAAATCGGCGTTGATTCACGGCGGCGCTTTCTCTTTTTACAACAAATTGGCGTTTTTGAAAAACAGAGATTTTGATCTCCTTGCCGACGCTAAATACCTTAAGCAACTCTATCCCGAAGCAAAAACGGCAAGTTGGGGGATAGACGATAGGTATATGGTAAAAGAGGGGCTAAAGTGGATAGATAAAAAAATCGCCGATAACAAAAACTTTTTTTTGACGTTCGTTCCGATTTCGCCGCATCACCCCTACGATATACCGGAAGATATACCTAAATATAAGCCGAATCCGCAAAATTTATACGACGAGTATCTTAATAATCTCTTTTTTGTTGATGAAATTTTCAAAATGATGTATAAAGGACTGGAGGAAAGAGGACTTATAGAAGATACGATAATTTTCTTTCTAGCGGATCACGGCGAAGCGTTCGATCAACACAAAGGCAACTTTGGGCACGAGAATTATATCTTCGAAGAGAACGTAAGAATTCCCGGAATTATATTTAATCCGGTAATTTTTGATAACTACTACGAATTGGAGACGATCGCTAACGTGGCGGATATATTCGCGACTACCGTAGATATTATGAACCTTAGCCAGCCGGTCGGCTCGCAAGGGGAGTCTTTGCTAAAAAGAAACGTCGGAAAGATGCGTTTTTTTGCCTGCGGCGAAAAAAACGTCGATATAGGATTGCGGGATGGAAAATATAAAGCCATCCTGAATTTTAATAAAAATAAGTTGAGCTTGTTTAATATTGAAGATAATATTTACGATTTTGACGATATATCGGAAATAGAGTCGGATATTGCGATAAAATATAAGAAAATTCTGACTAACTATTACGAATATCAAAAAAACTATCTGGAGAATTTTGATTATATGATCTCTAAAATTTTAGTTTCTAATAACGATTTTGAAGATTACAAATTGACGGATATCAAACCGTATTTTTCCGCTCAAGATTTTTACTCGATAAAGGTCGATTCCGATTATAAAGGAGATCCTATTAAAATTTGCGGGAAGACTTATCGTAACGGTTTTGGGGTATTTTCAAACAGCTGTATGAAGTTTGACATAAAGGGGATAGGATTTGAGAAATTTTCAGGAATAGCCGGCAAACTTGAAACAGATTCGGTCAGACAAAATTTTTTAGAAATGAGAATTTATCTCGACGGAGAGTTGCGCTTTACGACGGGTAAATTAACGACGGGCAATTCTCCGCTACCGTTCGAAGTCGACGTTTCAAACGCGTCTACTATAGAACTTATGGTTATGGACACGGGGGACGGCCATGAGGACGATTCGGCGGCATGGATAGAGCCGATTTTAACAAAATAAATTCAAAGGAAGGAATATTTATGTACAAGATTGTTTATGTAGGAAATAAAAAAGATTTGGATATTAATGAAATTTCAGACGGAATCTCAAAAATGAGTTCCCACCGAATTGATTTTGTCGTCGATAACTCGCTTGAAAATATTACCGGTCATTTTTTTGATGAAAAACCTTTGATACTTCTCATTATCGAGGAAGATGTCGAGGATAAAGACGACGTTATTTTTGAACTAAAAAACGACGAAACTTTTAAATACCTACCGATAATAATAGTATTAGACGCTCAAAACATCTCAAATCGAAAAAAATACCTTACTATGGGCATAGACATCTTTCTGAACTATGATTTCGACGTAGAGGAATTTATCCTTGTTTGTAATTCGGCTATCAAAAATAAAATTCGGCTCGACGAAACCTTAAAACAACTGGGCGAAGTATCCGAGAAAAATATAACAAAAGCGATCCAACTCGACCTGCTACGAAAATTTATCCCTATGACTGTTTGGGAGAAAACCGAAGACTTGGCGGAAAATCAAGATTTTGAAATCCCCGAAGAGGAACAAGAACTTGCTATAATTTTCGCCGATCTTGAATCTTTTACCACCAGATCGGAGCAGATGCGCCCCGCGGAAGTAATACAGATGTTAAATTGCGTCTTTGAAATTGCGACAAAAGTAATATACAAAAATTGCGGAGATATAGATAAATTCATAGGAGACGCATTCTTTGCCGTTTTTAAATACCCGGAAAAAGCCGCGCTCTCCGCAATATCAATTCAGGAAGAGTTGGCTAAATACAACGAAGAACGCAAATCAAAAGGGATGTTCCCGACTTACTTCAGAATGGGACTTCACTACGGCAAAGTAATTAGAGGAAGCGTCGGCGGAAACGAAAGATACGACAACACTCTTATAGGCGACCCTATAAACACAACTCAAAGGTTAGAATCGATGTCGGTCGCCGGCGGCGTTCTCTGTTCAAAAGAGATTATTACGCAGATAAAATCTTTGAATTCGTTTGATTTTCCTTATAAAAACTTTGTTTTGAAAGGAAAAGGAAAAGAGATCGCCGCATTCGACTTGTTTGAATATCACGTCAAAACAAGAAATTTAAAAGATGTTTTAACGAAATAAAATCTCTTTTATCCGCTTGACATTGCTTGGTATCTAAAATATAATTTTTTATTATATTTCTATAATACTAACGAGGCGATAATGAAAAAATATTTAATAATATGCTTATTAATATTCTCGATATTCGGACTAAATACGCAGACAAAAATTTACCGTTACATATGTTTGGCGTCGTTTATTAATGAAAAACTGGCGACGGCTTTTCTGGAAAAGGTCGAAGCGCGCAATACGGACGCGGCGATAGAGCGTTTTGAACAAAGCGACGCGACGTATTATAGAGTTTTGTATAATAAGCCGTTTGAAGACAAAAAGTCCGCTCAAAAAGAGTTCGGAGCGCTATACGAGTCGCTGAAAGAGTTGAAAATCAAAGACCTGTGGGTTGTTGAAAGCGATAAATTATTTGATAAGAAAACTAAAATGAAAGATAACGCGGAAAAATCCGACGGGATAAACGACGAGATAAAAACGACGCAAAAAATAAAAGAAACGCCGATTGAAAACAAGTCGATAAATTTTGAAGATAATATCGTAATTAACGACAAACCCTCCGCTACTGATAAAAAAGCAGACGAAATGAGCAAAACAAACGATATAAAACTAATCCGGTTAGTCGTCGAAGGGCTCGAAAAACCGGACTTATGGACGAAAGCCGAAATAAAAATGAAAAACTTGTTAAAAACCGGAGGATACGCAGAAATATACGAGTTTATAGCCGAATTTAAATCCGAATGCGACAAGAATTATAAACTGAAAGAGTTTAAACCGGAAAAAGCCGCTTACGATTATTACCTAACCAATAAATCAGGATTTGCCGATTTTATCTCCGGCATACCCGCCGATAAAAACTATCGGAGATTTTTGAATAACCTTACCAATAAATTTGACAAGGAGGGTCGTTTAGACGAACTGGAGTCGGTTTTTAAAGTATTTATAGACAAAATATCGTATAATTACTTGTTTTCGTATATAAAAGCGAGAATATTATGTATTTTGAATAAATACGAAGAGTCGATCGGTTATTGCGATAAAGCTCTCCAACTCTATCCGGAATACGCTTACGCCAACGGTTTAAAAGGAGATAATCTGTATAATTTGTATCTTTACGATAAAGCGGACGCTCTCTACCAAAAGGCGGTCGGATACTTTGACAAAGAGATAACCGCCGCCCCGAAAGATGCCGACGCTTATAACAATAAAGGGCTCGTTTTATATTACCTCGGGCAATACGACGAAGCGATAACCTATTACGACAAGGCGCTGGCAATCGATCCAAACGACGCATATGCGCATAACGGTAAGGGGAGCGCTCTAAACGGGCTAAAAAAATACGACGAGGCGATAGGTTGTTACAACAAAGCGATAGAGATCGATCCAAACGGCGCATATGCGTATAACGGTAAAGGAAACGCCTTGCTAAACGTCAAGCGATACGACGAAGCGATTGCTAACTACGATAAAGCGATAGAGATCGACCCGAGATATACCGACGCATATAACGGTAAAGGATCCGCCTTATCCGACCTCAAGCGGTACGACGAGGCGATAACTTACTACGACAAAGCTATGGAAATTAATCCGAGATATAAATACGCCTATTACAATAAAGGACTAACTTTGTATTACCTCAAACAATATGAGGAAGCTATAACTAACTACGATAAGGCGATAGAGATCGACCCGAAATACGTCTACGCGTTTAACGGTAAGGGAATCGCTTTGAACGAGCTAAAAAGATACGACGAAGCGATAGGTTGTTACAACAAAGCGATAGAGATCGATCCAAACGACGCATACGCGTATAACAAAAAAGGTAATACCTTATCCTACCTCAATCTATACGACGAGGCTATAGTTTGCTACGATAAGGCGTTGGAAATTGATCCGAATTGCCCGGATGCTCTTCTGAACAAGTATTTAACTCCTAAATCTCTCGAGAACAAATCAGAATAAAAACAGTTCATAGTTCCGCTACTTTAAGCTGCCGCCGAGCCGGTTAGAATTTCAAAATATTTTTGAATATTTCGTTTAGACGGTAAAGGACGATCTCCTTGAACAGTTTGGCGTTTTTGCGGAATTTATCGTCGGACAGGTCGTCTCCGGCAATTATATCCTTCATTCTTCTCAATTCAAAGCCGTCGTAAGTTTTATCGCCGGATTTGTAGACGTAACGCATATTGAAAAACGGAATCGCCGAGACGTTAACAATCGACGTTCGACCGTCTAACTTAACGACGTCAAATTGGGCGACGAGCGACTCGGCGGTGCGGGTAAGTAGAGAATCGTAAAGTTTTTCCGGATCGGCGTCGGGATTACCAAGATACCTCGCTTGAGCGCTGATAAAATTGCCGAGCGAATAAAAAATGAGCGAATTTCTCCCGTCGGTCGTCTTAAAATACTTTATTTCATGCAAAACGTGCGGATGATGTCCCAAAATCAAGTCTCCGCCGGAATTTGCCAGCTTCTCGACGACCTTTACGTGAGAGTCAAGCGGCTTTCTTGAATACTCTACGCCGAAGTGATAAGACACAATAGTAAAGTCCGTCGCCGCTTTCGTTTGACGAATACGCTCGCAAAATTCGTCGATATCGTCCGTATTATCAATTTCTACAAGATAGGCGTACGGGGCGTCCTCCTTTTCTTTCATATAGATACCGTTGAGATAAAACGTCGCGGCTATAAATCCAAAAGTAATCCCGTTTTTGAGAAATATCTTGGCTTTTTTGGCTTCGGCCGGAGTCTTCCCGGTTCCGGCGTATATAAGCCCCTCTCTCTCGACGGCGTCGATTGTAGAACTAATCCCCTCGTAACCTTGATCGATAGAGTGATTGTTGGCAAGCGATAGCATATCAATCCCCGCCTCCTTAACGGCTTTAACCAAACCGGATTTGGCGTTGAAAAGCGGGAAACCCGAAATATCTCTATCGTCTCTGATTGGAACTTCCAGATTGGCAAACGTAATATCGTCTGATAAAAATATATCTCTGGTAGTGTTGAATAATACCGAATAACCTTCCGGAGTAGCGAGAGCAAACTCTTGAAGGTTATCGTGAGCCATAATATCGCCTATTACGGTAAATTTAACTATCTGGGCATAGGAACAATAATTTACCGCAAAAACGGCGCATATAACGTATAAATATTTTTTCACGCTGTAAATTATATCATATTCTAAATATAAATGATAGATAAATAGCTGTTTTTGCCGTATTTTGATTTCTTCAAAGAAGAGAGATAGTTCTCCGCATACGATTTATCCTTAAAAGGTCCTACTCTCAATCTATAAAATAATTTACCGTCTTTTTTAAATTCTTGCAAATAAATCGGATATCCCGCTTTTTTATAAAATTCCGTTATACTATCCGCGGTAGCTTTATTCTGAAAAGACCCCAATTGAACTACGTATCTTTTATTACTCGACGCCGCGCTATTTGTCTGTTTTACCGTAGTTTTTGTAACGGATACGACTCTCTTTATTGTAGTCGTAGTTTTTTGTTTACCGGCGTTGTCGGAAACATTATTCTCTTTCCGAAATTTAGACGAGTATAAAATTTCAGAATCGTCTAAGACAATATTCGGCTCTTTTACTTCGGTCTCAATCGTCTTATCTCTCTTGGTTTCGGCTACTTCTAATACCTCGTTTTGAAGTTCGGTCGTCTCTTTTGACTCTATTTCGCTACCCGAAAGTTCGTCGTAAAATGAAAATTGGTACTCCTTGTCGGTCGTCGAATCCGTAATATTATTTGACGTAACGACGTTTCCGTTTTTCTTAGAAGAACCGGTTACTTTTGAAATAATCAGAAATAACGAAAAAAAAGTTATTACCAAAAGAGCTACTATCGAGACGAATATTATAAATACTCTCCCTTCCGTCAAATTAAGCGAATAAAAACTCTTTTGTTTATTTTGATTTGCAGATCTGTAATCTCCCATATCTAACTCCGTTTTATAAATTTTTTTGATCAAGATATAATTTCTAGAAAATATTATTTCATTACTGAATTTCGGTAAATTTAAAATTTATTTTAGTTTATTTATTTCATAAATTTATTTAATTAAACCTCAAATTTCTGCTAAAATACATACGGCGCTATAACAGACTATTTCATTAATTTCTTAGACTTTAGAACCGAAGTCATAATTTTATTTTTACCCGATAGAACATACGCTTCTTTGTAAAACGAGTTTGCTTTCTCCATTTCGCCTGTTTTTTCATATATTTGCCCAATATAGTAATAAACCCCATAAAAACCCGGATAAACAAATTTCAAAGAATCAGTATAATCCAAAGCTTCTTTATACATATTATTATCAATTAAGTATTCAATTACGATAGTATAGCTCATATTAGAACTATTATCGAATATTTTCTTTAATAATTCTTTATCGTTATAAATTTTATTATTTTCAGAAATATTTACCATATTTCTATAAGGTATCGACATATCTTTAAACGGGGGATTTTTATATAAAGAAGATAACGACCTATATAAAAGCAGTTCATTTAGATCGGTATATTTTATCAATTTTCTATCGCCCTTTATTTCGTCTAAAATTCTGATAACGTCTGCGTATTTATTTTCTTCTATACCATACAGATTAAATATTTTTGCTATTATCAGGTACGATAAAAAAATATTTCCGTTAAAATTTAAATGCAGTTGATCGTAAAATAATAAATTGCTTAGAGCGTTTATCCCGATATGATCATATATTTCCCCTTCCAAATCTATATAGTTCATATTAGGGTATTTGGTCTTATTATTTTTATAAAAATCCCTTAAATTATTTTGAAGATTTGTTCGCGCCCGAAAAGGAGCCAAATCCATATCTTTTGCTTTAACAAAATAATCAATATAACTATCATATTTTAAAATTAATGAAGAAACGCCGTTTAAAAAAACAATATTTGCGTTTTGTTTATCGTCGTTAGCGTATAAATTGTAATAACTCTCTATTTTTTTTATATTTTTATCCATTACGGCTTCGTAATAACCTCTTATTATATCTTTGTATAATTCGTCGTCTTTCCCGATAAATGGCGGCATATCTATCAAATTTGAAGCCGGATTGATAATTATTACAGGAATATTTCGCCTTTTGTATGTTTTTAATACATATTCTATATTTTTTATAAAATTCTCGCTAACTATACTATCAAGTTCGTCGTTTTTTTCAAATTTATTCCTTAGCAATGTTTCCATCAAAGATTTATTAGTTTTTTTGATTTTGTTCGCTTTCTCTACTCCGGAAATATTCAAGATTAGTTGAAATATTTTAAAATCTTTTAGATAAAGGTAAATTAACTTTTTCAGATGCGATTTACCGCTTTGAATCCCAAAAGTTCCGTAATATTCGTTATGCCCCGAGTATATTACCAAAAAATCCGGCTTAAATTTTAATAATTTTTTAGCGGTATCTCTAACAAAATAAGAACTCATCGCGCTATAACTTATGTTATGTATTTCAAATTTATTTTTTAAATCTATATTGTTTAAAGCGACTTCAGTTATTTTTCCAAAAGAGTAATTTGATAACTCCGGAAACCCTTGAGCCGTCGATCCGCCGACGACAAACGCTCTCAACAGATTTTCGCTTTTTTTACTTGAAAATAGATCTCTTGATTCGGATTCGGCTTCATTTATAAATCCGACATGAAATTTGTTTATATAGTAAGAATTTTCAGTAAAATACCCCTCTTTATCTTTAACTTTTATATACGGTTCCGTAATAATTCCATAATTAGTTACTCTTAAAATTATCTCGAGAAAAATAAAAAATGTAATTATTGAAAATATATATAAAATAAAAAAAACGGTTTTCTTTTTATTATCCACAATTATCTTTTAAGATCTTCATCGGTAAAATCTGTATCCGCTAAATTTGTACTCATCAACAATTTAAGACCATTCTCCGTAGCGACGAAGCCCAAAACTGTGTAAGCGACTTTATAAAATATGATATTTTCCGGTTTTTCTTTAATAATCTTCATAAGTTCGGTCGAGTTATCGGCAATTTTGGATTTAATCAGATATATATCTATATCGTTACTATCTCCTCTTATACAATTGTCGTCCACATAGTTAATATGTTTTAAAATACCTTTCTCCGAATATGCAAATTGGTTGAATTTCTTTCTTTTTATTATGCCGTCTACGATCATTTCCGAGGATTTATATACTTTCCCCGATTCTACAAAATTTATATTAAAAATCAGATCTTTTATTTTTTCATATTTTTTTGATTTATCGTATTTATAGATTTTTTTTAGCAATTCGCTTGGCCTAGTAATATTTCTGGAAAAATCGCAACTAGAAATAAGTATTATTAAACTGAATAACGTCAAATAAAATTTCATTAGAGTCCTATATTTTTTCAACTTTATTTTGTTAAGCATATTACCAATTGGTCACCGTTCCGGCGACAACCTTATATTTCGGAGCGGTTGCGCTTGCGCCGGCTTCTATTGCAGACTCCCATGTAATCAAGAAAGTATGAGCTCCGGCAGACGCGCCTGTAACACTACAACTTTCCCCTCCCGGAGAAGTTCCAACCCCAACTTCGCCAACCGCTTTTACTTCGCCATTCCATCGTGCATCTGCGGTAACGTCCGTTCCGCCGACTACTCCAACTAAATAAACTGAATTAAAAACAAAATTATGACTACCCGCTAAATTAACTGTCGCGTAAGCAAAACTTTCGGTCTCGTTTCTTGTCATGTTAACCTTGTACCAACCATTAAAACTACCGCTAACGCTAATCTTCTTGTCGGCGGCATAATTGTTTAAAGTCGGGGGATTTGGAGCCACTCCGGCGACTATTTCGGTCGCTTTTATCGCTACCATATCATGTTCTTTTAATGGATCCGAATCGCTTGCGTTGGTACATTTAACGCCGGAAGTCGACGTAAAAGCGCCTGTTATTCTATTAATAGTTAAGTCCCCTATGGTAAACTTATAAGTTCCGCCAATTACCGACATTTTAAAATCGGTTCCCCAGTTGCCTATCATACCGTAAGCCCAATCTTTAAAAGTGCCGGCGCCAATTTTTGAACTTGCGGGAATCTTTACTAAATCCGGATTTTTGTCAGGGTCTTTTGCTTCTATCGGCGTCGTAGCTTCGTTAATAATCTCGCATGATTTGATTACTGTATCGTCGCCCCATGCGCATCCGACAAATTTGAAAAGCGACATATATTTATCTGCAACCGTTATCTCATAGATCGTCCCATAAGTAGGATCTACTGACATTGTTAGCTCTGCCGCATCGTCGGCTAAAGTCCAATTGTTGAAGTTTCCAACCATGTAGATGCGTTGAACGTCCGAAATTGTCGTTGTCGTAACAAATCCGGAAGCAGTATCTAACGTAGTTGTAGTAGCTAAAGATATGCCGAGGTCTTTTAGCTTTTGATAATATTGTTCTTCGCTTAGACGTATCAGGTCGCAACTAATTATAGTAATCAACATAATAAGCGCTAATAATATTATCTGCTTATTTATCTTTTTTAAAGCACTCATTTATATACCTCATTTGCCGTTTTTAGATAAGAGCTCTATTGTAATATAAAATATAGAGCAAATCAAGAATTATAAAAATATTTGGCGACCTTTTAAGTTTCTATGGAAATTTAGATTCGCGACTCTATAGAACCGTAATTAATAAATTATTTATTGATTTGCGCAATTTCCCACTCTTGAGCTTTTTCTAAATTCTCTATGAAAAGGTTGAAATGCTTGTCAGCCGAATAGAAATATTTCATTGCTTTTTGAATATCTTTATCGTTGTTGAAAGATTGCTCCATTTTTTCATATTCCAAACATAGATCCAGTTGATTTTTAACGGCGTCGTTGAGAGCTTGATTGTATTTCGAACTTACGGAAGAGAAATATTCTTTGATCTTCTTAAAATTATAGATAGATACGAGCAGTAAATCTCTCGCGGTCTTTTCGTTTATTTCTGTAGAAGCCGAAAGATTTCTCCACATATCGAAAGTTTCCATTTCAAGGGCGAGCGCTTCGCCGGAGTAAACTTCTTCAACAGTTAAATCTTCGTATTCGAGATATCCCTCTTCTTTCAGAACCTTAACGTCCGCGCTTGCATCTCCCGACATATCGGACGCGTCTTTTTCATCCGACGTTAAATCTTTGGTCGGGGCTATCGTAACGAAGTCGACGCTTGAGTCCGACGAAATATCTTTTATAGATAAATCTTTTTTATATAACTCGAAAAACTTTTCGTCGTATATCGTTCTTTTTTCAAAGTTAATTTTTATATCCTCGGGAAATTTATATTCTTTTGGAACTCCTTTTCTTATCCAAATGTCTTTTATATTTAAACCTAAACTCTTTAAATCTGCTTTCATTTTTTCTAAGCCGTTTTTCGCTTTTTTATAATCGGAGTAAGAATTTTTTACAAGAACTCGAGTATAAATCTTTCCTTCTTTATATATTTGTTCCAAAAAAGTTTCGATTCCTTTTTCTGTCATTCTTTCTTGAAATAAAAAAACATGATTAGCGGCTATAAAAGACCCAAGGCAAATATAGTATATTTCTTTATTAGCGCTGTCGGTATAAAGAAAAGTCGTTAAAAAAATTAATAGTAAACCGTATTTTTTTCTCATTCTATAAAAAAATTAAAATTATTATGCTACACGTAATTATAACATATTAAGGCGGAAGTCAATAAATTATTTCTAAATAATAATATATAATTTTTTTAGAAGTTTGTCGTATTGCGATTTTGATAATTTAAGAGAGGATAATCTCAGAAAATTTATTTTATGAATTTGAAAATACATTAACCTTGGATAAAGCGCAATTAAAATAATGAAGTCCCAAAATATAAAAAACAATGAAAATATTGACAAATAAGAAATTAATAATTAAAATAAGGAGAAAGCGTATTTCTATCCAAAACAAAATTTGTTTGGATGTTTTTTTGTTATAGTATATGCGGCCGTTCAAATTATTATTGGGAGAGCGTTATTATGAAATTTAAAATAACGTTTTTTTTCTGTTTTTTTTGTTTTATAATTTTCGGGATTGACGTAAAAGCTTATAAAAGCGATAATGAACTTATCAAACAGTATATGTCCGGAGGATTTTATTACGAAGCGGCTAAGTTGTATGAAAAATGGGCGATTTTGTTTGAAAAAGAAAATATGATAAAAGAGGCGACGCTGACTTACGCCGCGGGAGCTAAAGCTTACGAAAAGGGATACTCTATCGAAGAATCTAAAATAAATTACTCGAAAGCAATTAAGCTGGCCGACAAAATGGAGAACGATGAAAAAGTATTGACGTTAAAAAATAAATGGTTGGCAAATTTAGGTTTTATTGAGTGTTATTTTTCTCAAAATCCCGTCCAGGCGAATAAATACTTCGATATGGTCGAATATTTCTTTAAAACAAACGAACTTAAAGAGGAATACTCTACTATTTTATATAGAAAAGGGATAGTTAATAAATTAAATAATAATTATGAAAAAGCTATATACTATATGAACGAAGCAAGCCGGATTATGAAAAATGTTAATAAAACCGAGTATTATAAGATTTTGAACGAACTAATCGATCTTTTTACTTTAACCAAAGATAAAAAAGGTTACGCCTCGGAGCTTGCGAAGATTGAAGAAGAGATACTCTTTTCGAAAGATAAAAATATTATTACAAAATACTACTTTACTAAAGCGAAGTTATCCGGAAGTCCGGAAGAAAAAATGAAACTTTTTGAGATTTGTCTGCAAAATATCGCCGAAACAAACGATTTTTCCTTTAAACTGAAAATACTGATAAGTTACGCAGAGACTTTTTTGTATATAAAACCCAATTTTGCCAGAGAAACGCTTAGTACCGCATACGATCTGGCAAAAGCTTTAAAAGACGAAAGATCGTTATTTACAGTAAGTAATATGATCGGCATTACGTATTTTAACGAAAACAAATATAGCAATGCGATTAACTTTTTCAAGGAAGCTCTTTCTGCAAAAAAAGAGGGGACTTTCGAGAAGGAAACTCTTCTTATAAACATCAATCTTGGCATTAGTTATTATAATGTAAATCAAAATCTCGATAGCGTAATGATTTTAAAAGAGACTATTAGTAAAATGGAAGAAATGAGGAACAGCGTTTCCGTTACAGATGAAAAAATGAAAAAATATTTCGGCAGTATCGAAGACGCGTATAGATACCTCATATTAGCCCTTATAGATAATAATAACATAAAAGAGGCATTTAATATTTACGAACAGACCCGATCGCGATTTTTTCTTAAAAACTTGACTTTAAATTCTTCCTTGCAGAATGTAAACGCTACTGAAGAAGAGATTGCTAAATTCGTCGAGATTAACAATAAAATAAAGACTATTCAACAGAAAATAGATATCGGAACTAGCGATATAATGGAGATGATATTTTTTGAGAATCAGCTTCAAACTTATCGATCCGAATTTAAAGACTTTATTGCAGGGATAGAAAAAAAATATCCCCAGTTTAAAGAGCTAAGAAACCCGAAAATACTTAAATATGAAGACATAGTGAAGATTTTAAAAGAGGACGAGGCGTTTCTATCTTTTTTTCTATCAAAGAGCAACTATGTGTTTATATGTAAAAAGAATCTTAAAGCTCCGCTTATATTTAAACTTGACTCTAATATTGATAGTTTTGGGGAGAGTCTCAATAACGCTCTTTATCTTTCTCACAAAATCAACAGTAAACAGTATGTTGCCGCTATGGATTCTCTGTTGAAAGAGGGTAAAAATCTCTACGCTATGAACGAAAGTAAAAACGTTCAAAAGATGAGGGGAATCAGCATGGAGAAAAATATTCAGAATCAAACCCCCGACGATTTAATGGAGATTGTAAAGAACTTATACGGTTATTTCTCCGAAAAACTAATCACCGGAGAAATTTACGGCGAATTGGTGAATATTAAAAAGATATATTACTGCCCCGACGGAAACCTTTGGGCTATGCCTGTGGAAGCCCTTATTGTAAAGGACTATTACGACGGATCTTATTATTACTTAGGAGATAGATTTGAAATCAGTTATATACAGTCGGGCTCTACTTTAAACGTTTTAAAAAATAAAAAACAAATCGACAAAGAATATGCTTACGATCTTATAGGATTTGGAGCGCCTACTTATCCTTTCACTTTAAAACCGGATGATACGGGAATAAAAAAAGTATTCAGAAAAGAGCCGCTTTCGGATAAGGATCTTTCGTTGATAATCGAGTCTGTAACGGAAGATATCAGAAAGGACTACGACGGAAGAAATTATAAAGATTATTTTGACAAGAAAGGACTTACATGGCTTGAACTTCCTTATTCCAAGAATGAAATAATAATAGCAAGCGGCATATACAGTAAAAATGCTAAATTATTTCTAGGAAGTCAGGTTAGCGAAGAAAAGGTTAAATTTATTTCTCAAAGCGGTATGTTGAAACAGGCAAAAATAGTACTGTTTTCTGTTCACGGATATGTGGATAAAGAGAATCCTCAAATGAGCGCTTTGGTATTAACTCAGACCGATAAAGTGGCGGCTCAAGATTTGGATAAATATAAAATTGTGGACGACGGATATCTAACCAGCGACGAGATTATTAATCTGAAACTCGACGATCAATTTGTTATACTTTCAGCTTGCGAAACCGGTAAGGGGAAAGTAGAGGGGGGAGAGGGGGTCTCCGGTCTTACTCAAAGTTTCTTTATTGCCGGAGCAAAAAGCGTTCTTGTAACGTTGTGGAGTATCGGCGATAATTCTACGCAACAGTTTATGAAAATATTTTTAACAAAACTTAAGGAGGGAATTCCCCGGCATTTAGCTCTATCTGAAACAAAAAAAGAGTTCAGAAGCGTTTTTAAAGACTTGTCGGCTCCGTTTTTTTGGGCTCCGTTTATAATTTACGGTTCGATAGATTAAATATTAAATAGAGGTATATTCATAAAAAGTGCAAAATTTGCTCTTTTTATGTTTTTTATATAAAAAATAAAAAATAAGGAAGGTAAAAAAGAACTGTTATGAAAACAAAATTTTTTTCGATTTTGTTTATTTTTATTACGTTTTTAACTTATTCGCAGAAGAGACCGGATTGGTTTCTGGACGTTCCTACGAGCTCGACTAAATATTATTTTACCGGAGTTTCGGAATATAAGCTTGGCAAATCTTTGGACGGTCTTGAATCCGCAAAGAAAAATTGTCTGGAAAATGTGTCGAATTTTATATCAAGTCAAGTGTCTTCGGTTATGCAGGACAATATAGTCAGCATAGAGAAAAACGGCGAAGAGAATACTATGAACTATATTAAGAAAGAGCTTACGATAGTTTCTAACGCGGAAGTAATCGGGGTTGCTTTTGAAAAACAGCAGGAAGACAAAATGAAAAGATTCTGGTATGTTTTGGCTTCGATTGACAAACAAAAAGTGCCTGAATTAATTGCAAATTCGCTGGATCCAATCGGCTATCAAGTGAAAAAAATGTTGGATAAGCTTCACAAGCAATATCCGAAAATAAAAAGCGTCGTAATTTCAAATTTTAACTACAAAGGGAAACACTACTCCGGCGAGGTTAGTTCGTATATTAGAGCTAAAATATCCGGCGCATTTGTAAAAGTCGGTTATATATCGGAATATACCGATCCCGAATTTAATCGGTATCTGGATCAGTCGGGATTGACAACCAGAGGGGTTGGCATTGAGAAAAACGAAGCGGTAGACGATCTTTACGGAAAAGTTCAGGGATTCATAACCGGCAGTTATTGGGATAATCAGGATAAGTTGGAGTTTCAACTTAAATTTTACGATATGCGCGAAAAAAAATATATATTTGACGAAATGTTTGCCGTCGATAAAAAACAATTTAGTTCTATCAAACTGCATCCCGATAACGTAGACGAATTTAGTAAAAAATACGAAGATTTGACTAAAATGTTTGAAAGTCAGTCTTTTAATATCAAAATATGGCCGGATAAAGGGGATTATTCGACATATAAAGAGGGCGAATACTTAATACCGCATTTTTTATCTAATAAGGATTGTTATCTGAGAGTGTATCTGGTATGCGCGGACGGCAACGCCTTGTTGTTATTTCCCAATTTTTACGATAAGAATAATTTTGTTAAGAAAAATCAGGTATATAAAATCGGCGATCCGACTTTTTCTTCATTTAGGCTTAAAATGGCTCCTCCTTACGGAACCGAGATGCTTATAGCGGTCGCGAGTTCTACCGATTTTAAAGACGATTTCAATTTTGAAAACGATATACCGGTATTTAGCGGGGAGAATCTTAGAGGCGTTATTATGGAAAACGTTAAAAACAAATCGAAAGAGCAAGTTTCTCAAGCGACGGCAGTTTATACCATTATTCCAAACGACAATTAAATTTTATGATTAAGGGGAAAGAGATGAGAAAAATCAGTTTATTAGCGATAACCGCGCTATGTATTTTTACGATTGCGTGTTCTAAAAGTCCAAAAGAGATTACGGTAGATAGCGTTGTTTCCGGCGAGGCGTTAATTCTCGAGATGGATACTTTTAAGCAATGGGAGAACTATTTATCTTCGGAAAATATTAATATGGAGAGCACCGGCGCGTTGGTAGAATTATCAATCAAAAATTTTAAAACTATAAAAGAGTATTTTACGAATTTAAATTCTCCCATGAATATGTCGCTTAACGACGCTATAAAAAATCAGATGGATATATAAGCGGAATATGAAAAAATGGAGACGGCGTTTTTGAAAGATAAGAATCCGCAAATGGCGATGAAATACTTCTATTTTGCGAGCAAGCATTACCAACTTTTCCTGGAAAATATTGATAAAGCGAAGATATATGAAGAAGAAATGAAGAAACAAAATGAAAAAAAATAGCGCAATAATACTATTATTGGCAATCCTGATTTTATCCGCCCCCATGATCGTTTATAGCGAAGAGAATGTAGTAACAAAAGTGGTAAATACAGTCGTGGATTTTCTTTCGAGTCCTTTCAAAAAGAAGATAAAAAAGGTTGATCTTTCTGAATTGAAAAAATATTCTGATACGCAGAAAGACGTATTTTTGAAAGTAAACGAAAAATTGATCGAGCTCAAAGAGGTAGAAAATCCCGAAAATAGAAATTTGATGTTGGAACGATCGATATTGGAGACTGTAAAAGGGAATAAAGAAAAAGCGAAAGAATATGTGACTAAAGCCGGCAAAATAAAAGCCGCTTCCGACGGTCTGAGTTTGAAAGAGCAGATAAAAGAGAATAAAGCAGTTGAGGAAGTTGTCGACGAGGAGTTTGTTTTCGACGAGGATCTGGTTATGCTACTTACCGACGAGTTTACCGACAGTTACGAGGTTACGACTATCAAAGCTTTGATGGTTAAAACGTCCGGTAAGAAACTTACCGATAAAGAGCTTGAAGAAGAGATGAAAAAAGTCGCCGATAAATTCTATAAGAATATACGAAGCGGTAAAGAGGCAAAAGAGCTTATCGAAAAAACTATCGCTCAAAAAGAGTACGAACTAGCGCTGTTATTTCTCGAAAGAGCAAATAACGATAAATTTCTCGATGATATTTATTATACAAAGTCTAAAGAGACTCTCTTAAAATTAATTGAAGAGAAGAAAAAAATGGAAGAGGAATTGGCTCGAAAAAAACTTGAAGAAGAGGAAAGATTAAGAAAGGAGCAGGAATTCCTTGCAAAGTTGTATGAAGAAGAGCAAAGAAAAAAAATATTGGCAAATAAATTTACAGTTCTCTTAGGATCAAAACTAAGCGATTCAGCTCAAGCAGTCGCTATAGGAATAGACGGAATTTATATAACCGGATATTCTTACGGGGATTACGGCGGAATAAAAAATAACGGCGATTCGGATATAATAGTCTCAAAAATAGACTTCTCAGGAAACGTTCTGTGGTCAAAAATGTATGGAAGCTCCGGTAGCGATTCGGGAACTGGTATAGCGGTCGGAGAAGACGGAGTTTATCTTACCGGAACTACCAGAGGCGATATAGACGGTAAAAAATCGATCGGAGACGCGGATATATTTATTGCGAAATTTGATTTCAACGGAAATAAAAAATGGACTAATCTATTTGGAACCGTAGAAAAAGACAAAGCAAAATCGCTTGCTATCGGTAAAGACGGCATTTACGTTACCGGAACTACAAAAGGAGTAATCGACGCCAATATTAATGCCGGAATGTGGGATATATTTGTCGCTAAATACGATTTTAACGGAAATAAGAAATGGACCAAGATGTACGGTAGTTCGTCTCACGACGAGTCGAACAGCATCGCTATTACTGAAAACGAGATATATGTATCGGGGTATAGTTTGGGTTCGTTAGATTTGACTAAAAATAAAGGCAATAGCGACTGCTTTTTGTTAAAGCTTAACGCTAATGGGAATAAAGTCTGGGTTAAAATGTTCGGAACAAAATCCAGCGACTACGTGAACAGCATATCGGCAGGATACGACGGAGTATATCTGACGGGGGAAACCGCGGGAAAACTTGGCGATAAGAATTACGGAGCAAGCGATATATTCGTTACAAAATATTCTCACGAAGGCGCTTTGCTATGGTCAAGACAAATAGGAAGTTCGGACAACGATATCGGATATTTTATATTTGCCAGATTGGACGAAGTTTACGTAACGGGAAGAACCAGAGGCGTTATCGGCTCAAATAAAGCTTTCGGTAAAGCCGATATTTTCCTCGGAAAATACGACGCTAACGGGAATCTGAAGTTTGCAAAAACTTTTGGAACGCCGGAAGACGACGAATGTTACGGATTGTGCGTCGGTTTGGATTTTTACTATATAATCGGGGACACAAGAGGCAAACTCAATAATAAGAAAAATAACGGAGGACTCGACGCGTTTGTAATGATGATGTCCGACGAATAAAATATTATGAAGGGGGCGGGTATGAAAAAAATATTGATAGCAATATTTATTTTATTACTAAACGCGTTTGTTATTTTCCCGGAAGTAATAATACTAAAAGACGGTAGTATTATCAAAGGGAAGATTATCAAACTCGACGAAGACAATATTACCGTATTGGGGAGTTATGAGGAGATAATAATCGAGCGGAATAATATCAAGAAGCAGTATCAAAGCGAAGCAGAGTATAAAAAGGAACTTGAAGATCTCGAACTAGCGAAGAAGAGAAGCGAAGAGAGTAAAGAGACAAAAACGGTCGTATTAAAAAGTCAAATAATACTTTTAAAAAATGGAGAGATCATAAAAGGAAGTATTATAACATTGACTGCCGAAGGATTAAAAGTAAAAACAGATAGCGATGAGTTTTTAGTCAAAAACGAGGAGATACAGAAAGTATATTTCAGCGAAGAGGAATATTATAAGGAAAAATACGCAAGCGAAACTAAGGAAAAAGTAATCATCCAGGAGAAGACGGTAGTCGTCGAAAGGGGCGGTCTGTCCGTCGACGATATAATGGAGACGAAATTCTTCGGCATAAAACTAGGAACTAGATATAACGACGTTATCAACGAACTAAAAAGGAGAGAATCGGCATACGAAGAGAGGAACAGAGATGCTTCGATAATAGTTTATAGACCTCTTACGGTTCAACCGAGTTCGGAATATACCTTAATAAGAATAAAAGACGGCGTTATCGCGGAGATGGTTCTTGCTTATAGGACGACCAAAGAGACAATCGCAACTTTGTCTAGGAGTATCGGAAAAGAGTTTCAAATCGACAAGCAAACAAACAGAACGACTAGCGTTACTGAAAATAATAACGTAATAGAGCTCTATAATATAAAAGAGTCGAATAAGGACTACGTAGCGTTGAGATACTTTGTAAAAGACAAAGGGATCGGCTTTTCTAAACTAGACTATAAGAAGATAGAGTTTAATATAGGATTCGGATTAGAACATAATTTTTCCATATACTATCCGTTGGGAGGGGGGGGGATGCCTAGTCAGTCTGTTGGACTGTTTTTACCTTTGGGGATGATGTTCAGCGTGAATAAAAACGCTCAAGTCGGTTTTGTGAACGACCTGGAATATAGGGCGG
>Ga0208694_1001712_pt1 | contig 25523 bp, 13 predicted proteins | sample AD_UKC078_MetaG_FD_184442 | JGI IMG/M metagenome (GOLD analysis project Ga0208694, IMG submission 184442) | Active sludge microbial communities of municipal wastewater-treating anaerobic digesters from USA - AD_UKC078_MetaG (SPAdes) (version 2) | ecosystem: Engineered > Bioreactor > Anaerobic >...
GAATTTGTGCGTGCAGGAAATCGCGCGCGAAGTGCGGTTCGACGAAGCGCAGGTCAGTCTGGCGCTTCGGGCGTTGCAGGCGCGTGGTCTGATCGCCGCTGTGCGCATATCGCGTTGGGTGCGTTATGTGCCGGAGCCCGACCCGTCCGTCCCTTCCGCGAAACCGCTGCTGACCGCTCTCCGCCGTGCGTTGCGTTCTGGCGGAATGTCCGATGCGGAGATTATCCGGGTGGTCACCGCGTTCACCCATCCGCGACGTCTGGCCATGTTGCGTTGCCTGCATCTTCGTGCGCCGCTTTCCCTTGAAACGCTGTCGACGGCGTGCGGGATCAGTATGCCTGCCGCCAACCGTCATTTTCATAAGCTGCTGGCTCGCGGGATGCTCGTCGTCCGCAGTGATCGCATTTCGCTTGTGTCGCGCCACCCCTCGTTAACCCGCGCTCTGCTCCGTCTCGCCGTATGCGGTGAATAACGGACGTTGCGGAACCGCGGCGGTCTTTTGAAACTGCGGATAAACCCGCTTGTCACCACACACCGGATCAGAGTACCATACGGATATGACTCGATGGACGCAAACGAGGCTCGTCTTTCTAGCGGTTAGCACGATTTTGGTCGCCTCTCTTTGTTGGCGCAACCGCACGGTGCGTCAAGACGGTGGTGTTTCGGACATGCCTGTCAAAATTCCGCCATCCGGTCAGGTTGCGACTCCCTCCGCCGGTTCCGCCGCGCAACCGGCACGCGCTCGCCCGCGCCCGCGCCCGCCCACTGTCCGCCGCAATCCGTCGCGTGCCGCAAGGAAAGATGTTGCGGCACCGTCCGCCGCAGGCACCGCTGCGGTTGCGGAGGCCGCGGCGCAGTCGACCGTGCCTGCGGTCTCAAGTTCGACCGTCGCGCGCTCTGCTCCCCGCGAACAGGCAGTCAAGAAGTGGGAGGCGTTCGTGGACCAAATCACGGAGCGCGAGACCCCGCCGGAGGCCGGCCAGATGGAGCAATTCAAAAACGAGTTCATGCGCCTGCATGCGGACGATCAGGTGGACGCCATCCAAAATGCCCTCAACCTGCTGCCGGATGAACAGTTCGTCTCCCTGTTCGCCATTCTTTTCGATAAAACCCAAAACCCCGATGTGCTGGACGAGATCTTTAACGACGCCCTGAATCGGCCCGAAGAGATCAAGGTGCCGATGATGAAGGCTCTGCTTCGGGACAAGGGGCATCCGCTCCATGACGAGGCCGCGCGCATTCTCGATGCGACAGGCGAAGGGGATGCCGACGACGGAAACGGCGCAGAAGCCGCGACGCCTTAATCTGAGGAAGGCTTCGCGGCTCCTGTTCGGGCGCGCTGTCCAGCCACCCGCTACACGCCCCCGCACTCATACGCGGCCGCGCTCATCTCCGCGACGATCGCCCGCGCCGCCGCGCACGGGTCGGACGCTTCAAGGATCGGACGGCCCACCACCAGATGCGTCGAACCGTTTCGCACTGCCGCGGCAGGTGTGGCCACGCGTTTTTGGTCGCCGATCTCCGCTCCGGCCGGGCGCACACCGGGCGTGACCACGAGCGCGTCCGCGCCCAGCACCGTGCGCATGCGCGCCACCTCTTGAGGCGAGCAGACAATGCCGTCGGCACCGCTCTCACAGGCGAGACGCCCCAGCGCCTCGACCTGTTCGGCCATGCTCCGCGCCACACCGAAATCCGCGAGGTCCGCCTGATCAAGACTGGTCAGCATGGTGACCGCCAACAGCCGCGGCGCATCCGCGCCCGCACTCCGGGCGCCCTCTTTCGCGGCGCGAATCATCGCCCGCCCGCCCGCCGCATGCAGGGTCATCAGTTCTACGCCCAACGCCGCGCCGGCCCGTACCGCACGTTCGACGGTGCGCGGGATGTCGTGCAGTTTGAGGTCGAGAAAAACCCGCTTGCCGCGTTTCCTGACCGCCCGGACCACCTCCGGCCCCTCGGCACTGAACAGTTCCAGCCCGATCTTGTAAAACGAGACGGCATCACCCAGCAGGTCAACCGTCCGGGCCACCTCCGCTGTAGAGGCGACATCCAACGCCACAATCAGTTCCGCCATGTTTCCGTATCCTTTGCTTTGGTCGTATTAAGCCACAAAAGGACCGCGCGGGCAATCCCGGAGGGATCTGACTTTTTTTCGCTGTGACGGCAATACGGAAGTTAAACCGTCGTTTAATACAACTGTTTGAGACATTCGGCGGGGGAGAACCCCCGCAGGCGTCAGAAAGGTGGGGACATGAACAACACACAGCGCATATGGGTTTGGGGGACGGTTCTGATGGCGGGCATGCTGGCGACTGTTCCGGCGCGGGCTGACCGCGTGAGTGTCGGAGTGGGATTGAGCACCGGCAACGGCTTCCTGACCTTGGGTATCAATCAGGGCGGGCATGGGCATTTCCACCGGCCGCGCGCTTTCCATCCTCGTCACCCTCTCCCGCGACCGCGGCCCATCGGCGTTCTGCCGCCGCCCGTGGTTGTCGTGCCGCCGCCGGTCGTGGTGGCGCCCGCTCCGGTGATGGTCCGCAGCGGCTATTGGCAGGAGCGTGAAGAACGCTATTGGGTCGAAGGGTGCTGGATCGAGACGCTGGACACGTTCGGACGCCGCTGCAAACAGTGGCAACCCGGACACTGGGAAGTCCGGCGCATCCGCGAATGGGTGTACTGACCGGCCAGGCCGAGTTCCCGATCAGGGAGTTCCAAGCCTTAAAAGAACGCCTCTTACGTCAAACGAAACGACACCGGATTCCGGTGTCGTCTTCGTTTGACTTGGGAACAGATACGTGTATACTTTTTAAAATTCAGCCGTTGGATTTTTGGATTTTACGCGGAACAGGTAAAAAAGGAGATGTGATGAGATATGCAATCCCCAATTTAATCCACGTCTTGTGTGTGATCGGGTTTTTCGCAGGAGGCTTGATCCGGGCGGAAGACGGGACGGTGCAGCAGACCGGTAATTTTTCCACTCCCGCAACCTGGGTTGACGGCGTGATCCCCGGGGGTGCGGGCGCCACCCTGTACGTCAAAGGCAATCACACCCTCAAGAACTTCTTCACCAATGCCGTGCTCGGACATATCGTCACGCCCGCTGACACGCCTGTCTCCGGACTGACCTCCGTGTTCACCTTTGCCCTCCCGTATGAAAGCCGGATATCGGGCAGCCCGGACCCGGTTTACAGTACCTACCGCTTTGGTGTCTTCACCAACTATCTCACACTCGACAGCGGGGTGGAGGGCGAGCCCGCCACAATCCGCTGTCTGCCCCCTCTGACCGGTAAGTTCCGGTATGCCATCAACATTCCGCTTTTGCTCAAATCCGATCTGGAGGTGCAGCACAACGGTCTCGCATCCGGAAACTGGAGTAACCCGCTCAGCGCGGTCTGGCTCGGCCAGAATATCCGGGAGGAGGGTGGGCGGCGCACGATCCGGGTCCGTTTCGATAAAGAGGACATGCAACTGATGCTCAAGGGCAGCAACACCTTTTCCGGCGACTTGATTGTGGAGAAGGGTATTGTCCGGGCCGGGGATCTCTCCCGCTACAATGTGCCGGGCAATCAGTTCGGTGTCGATAACACCCTGATCGCCACCAGCGGGGTGGGCACCGTTGATGTGAACGGACTCCATTTCGGGCCTGAGAAAACCATCCTGATCGGCGGGCGGGGCGCGAACGGCATGGGCGCGCTGACCAGCGGATGTCAATCGCCGAACGTAACCTCGGTCTGGTCCGGCCCCGTGACGCTTGTTTCCGATGCCGCCGTGGCGGGCACCGTCAGCCGGTATCCCCGGAATGAGGGTGGGAATCTGCGCATCGATGGAACCATCGCGGACGAAGGACGCGCTTGCCAACTGGAAAACGTTTCTTTGCGCAATCTGGTGCTCGCGGGCGACAACACCTATCGTGGCGGCACGCTGCTGACCAGCGGATTTCTGACCGCGCTCACTCCGTCAAGCCTAGGCAGCGGCCCCCTGATCTTCAATGGCGGCGCGTTCCGCATCGACTCTTCCTCCGGCGTCGACCCCTCATCCTTCACGCTGGTTTCAACCAACGGCAAACCGGTGCAGGTCGTCACGGACGGCACAGATTTTACCTTGGGCCACGCGCTGACCGGGTTCACCTCCGGTCTGACCAAAAGCGGTCCCGGCGCGCTGATCCTCAAACACGACAATGCGTATACCGGCACGACCGCCGTAATCCTCGGTGACCTGATCCTGGACTACAGCGAAGCCGGTGGCCAGAAAACGCCTGCGGACGGAACCCTCTCGCTTGGGAACAACGCGCGTCTGATTCTCCGGAACGGGCAGGCCGCCACGCCGGATCAGGCGGTGCGGACGCTCTCCACTTACAAGGGGGCGAACGCTCGGGTGATCCATGACTCCGCCATGCCGTTGGCCTTTAACTTCCTGAGCCCTCATTCCGACTCGGTTCTGAATCTGGAGGGGGAAGGCCCCTACAAGGTCATCCAGACCTCCAACGGATCCGAAAGCTCCGCCAATCCCAACATCCTGCCCGCCAACATCCTCTACAAGGGACGGGATTGGGCTGTGCGGATCACGAGCGACAACAGGCTCAGCAACTTCACCGACTACGCATCTGATTGGAGCGGATCGAACAAGCATGTGGACGTGACCGCCGCTCTCGCGCAAAACGTTCCCGCGAATCTGGAAGTCGCCACCCTGCGATTCAACACTCCCAACAATGGGAATCCGATCGTTCTCAATCTGTCCGGCACCAATCAAATCAAGAGCGGCGCGATTCTGGTGACGGAAGCGATGGGGGATACCCCGGTCCATATCACGGGCGGCGCGATCGCCCGCATGGGCTCCGGCAACCTCATCATCTACAATTTCAACACTCAGGCCGTGGTCCGGATCGACAGCCAACTCCTCGGTTTTCCGATCTTCAATACCAACGGTTCGGGGCAGGTCACCAGCATCACCCTTTCGAATATCGGCGTGATGAAGGCCGGTCCCGGTAAAGTGATCCTCGGCAACGCCGACAACCGGCATGATCATTACACGTGGGTTCTCGATGGTGAGATGGAGATCGCAGGCCCCGAGTGTCTGGGTGTTGGCTCTTGGCACCACTCCTGGAAGAGCGTGCAGAACTTTGTCATGATTAATAATGGCGCCACACTGACCACGACCGGCAGTTTCGATTTCGCCCGTGAGGTCTATCCCGGTTGTACGAATATCACCACGTTTGACATCAACAGCGCGGGCGGTGTGCTCAACGTCAGCGGGGCCGGAGACCGGATCGCCAATCTCGAAGCGAACCCCTCGCCGGTTTTGCGGAACGGCGGACGCCTGATCAAACGCGGCGCGGGAACATGGTTTAACGGCGTGGGTTTCGGATCGGCTGCGGATCAGGCGGGTGACGACGTCACCGCGCGGGAGTACACGATGACGTTTGATGTGGAGGAAGGCGCGATCGAGCATCGTCTGGGAGCGACTTCCGCCAACTCGTTCCTCGGTGAGGGGACGATGATCATGACGGTGCGCAACAACGCGGTGCTGAAAGGCGCCGGGTTCCTGAACGGCAACAACGGCGGAGCTAACGGCGGCGGCAACGTCGAGGATGTCGCCGTTCGGAAAGTCTTCCATGTCGATGCGGGCGGCGCGATTGTTGACCTCAACGGCACTGCCATCAAAATGGGAGCGGTCGCCTTTGACACATTAACCCGTGCTTCGGACTGGCTGGAGGGTCCGGGCATGTTGACGATCACCAACTCTTCAGACACCAGCGCCGACTTTTGTTTCTACAACTTGCTCAACCATGCGTTCACCGGACGATTCGACGGGTCAGGCCTGATGGCTGCCGACGCTACGAGTGGCGGCGGCCTGCCGAACGGCGAACTGTTTGTGCCGGAGCATCGGGTGTACCGTTTCACCGTCTGCCACCCGTCGCACTATCCTCTCCGTTTCGGACGGTTGACTGGAACCGGCGCCTTTGGCGGCCGCGGTGTCTACAACAGCGACTCCGACAATGTCGCCCTGATCGGTTGCGATGACAACAGTCTCTTTGAGTTCGGAGGATATCTCTGGGGAACCTGGGGTTCGGCTAACCGCGGGGCCTTCCGCTTTGTTAAGGTCGGCAACAACACGTGGCGCATCTCCGGCACCACAAACGCCATGACCACCAGCGTCACCCTCCGCAAGGGTACGATCCTGGTCGGCGCAAACTCGCCCGGCAATGGCACGGTGGGCGCGCTGGGTACGGAACGGGTGATCCTGAGCGACGCCGAAACCGCGCCGGGCGACGCGTTGTCCCTGCTCACGGACGGCCCGTATACCGTGGGGAACGGTATCATCCTGATGGACTACGCGCCGGGAGCGATCATGACGCTGGGCGGGAATCAGACAACCGGTGCGTCAACCTTCACCGGGGACCTCGTCCTGACGCACGACGTATGTCTGCATGCGGCCAACACGGATAACAACGGCGTGACCTTCACGGGCGCGATCACCGGTCCCGGCGGAATCATCAAGACCGGCTCCGGTAAAGTGATCCTCACCGGATCCGTGCAGAACACGGCTCCCCATACGGTGTTGGACGGTACACTGATGATCATGGGCGACACCACGCTGACCAACGCATTGGTGGTGGCGGCAGGCGCTTCCGGCAGCGGCACGTTGGCCGTGACCGGTAATCTGACGATCGGCGAGGGGGTGACCCTCACCCTCCAGCCGGATTCGCTGGTTCGCGGCCAGACCTACACGCTGGCGACATGGACCGGAACGCTCTCCGGTTCATTCGCATCCGTCACAGGGCTTCCGGACGGGTGGCATGTGGGAAGGTTCCCCGACCATCTGGAGCTTTACTACGCGCCGCCCGGCACGCAGATTCGGATCAGGTGATCCGCTCCGGCATCCGCACAGCACAACGCGATCCCTGTCGTACTCAGGGGTTCAAGCCCGCTTTCGCGTCCGTCTCCGCCAGCGTGAAACGCGTGCAGACCACGGAGTGTTGGCGCGTATCCTCCCAGTACTTGAGATAGGTGGTCGCCAGAAGCGTGCCGTCAGCCAGCCGTTCCACGCCGGGATAACCGAGGTCAACCCGTTTATACCCGTGCAAGAGCTTGATCCTGTACTGGCCGTCCCGCCTCTGCCGGATGTCCCCGTAGTTTCCGACCCAAGCCACAAAATGGCCTTTTGTCGGTGATTCGGGTGCCTGGTCGCGGAAGGCGATCACCAGTCGCCCGTCCGGAGCGTACACGCCCATGTGCCGGTCACCGGTCAATCCCCACGGCGTATCTTCCGGCACGCTCCAAGTCGCGCCCTCATCGCGGCTGAACATCTGCAAACTGTGCCCCTTATGCGTGTTTTCCCGCATCAGACAGCACAGTTCGCTCCCGTCCGGCGAGCGAAACACGAAGGGTTCGCACGCCATCTTCCCTGCAACATTGGCCACAACGCGCGGCACGCTCCAAGTGAATCCGCCGTCTCGGGTCACGCTTTGCACGACCTCAAGGAACTTGCGCCCTTCGCCCTTGCCCTCACCCCTGTGGTATAGCCCCAGATAACTGCCGTCCTTCAATCTAACCATACTGCTGAAGGTCATCACACAGCGGAAAGCTTCGCCCAGCGGCGGCATCTCCCGCCACATCTCCCCGTCATCCTCGCTCATGATGCTGGGCATCGGCGTGCCCTGCCGCGTGTCTTTGGCCGCTGACCACACCCAGAGCCGCGCCTTGCCCTGCGGGTCGATCAGCCGGTAGATGCTGGGACAGTTCTGATGCGTCCGGAAACCCGGTGGCAGCGTGGTGTCCAGCCGCACCCATGTTTTTCCGCCATCGGCACTGCGCGCCATGGGGCCTGCCGCGCCGCCGTGATTGATGCACCACACGCAGAACACCGTCTTGCCGTCCGGTAAGAGGACCGTGGTCGGATGTCCCTGATACTCCTCCGGCGTTCCTGCCGCGATCACCACATGCCGCGCCGTCTCTCCGGACAGATCCACCACAGGCAAAACCGGTTTGGTCTGCCCGGTCACGTGCTGCGCATCCGCGACACCCGCACCCCACACCGTACACAACGCACACAGGACCGCACGCCATCCCGTTCCGGAGGTCTTGTTCATGACTGTTCCTTTCTTTGGGCTATGGTGCCCATGATTATGACATGTCGCGCCAGTCAAAACAATGGGGACGGGAGATGGGAGACGGGAAATGCATTGCCTTCGTCATCCGGCGAGTCTCCTTGGAAAAAGGTCCGCGATCTGATATAGTCATTGACAGCCGAAGAGGTCGCCGCCCATTACCGGGCAGCGTGTGGCAGCATGCCGGGCGCGGTGGCCAGTCGGTGAGCGGTAAAGGGGGGATTGTGTTTTTGGGTTTGTGTAACGCGCCGCATCTCGTAATATACAGGGTGTGTAAAGGGGCAACATGAATAGCGTAATCATCGGTGCCGGGCATGCGGGGCGGTTGTTGGCGTCTCATCTCTGTCGGGAGCGTCATAGTGTGGTGATGGTCGACGAGTCGGCTGAGGCGCTGGAGCAGGCCGAAGCCTCGCTGGATGTGCTCACCGTCTGCGGGTCCGGGGCGGATCCCGCGATTCTCGAAAAGGCCGGGGCCGGGAGGGCCGACCTGTTTGTGGCGGTGACGGATCGGGATGAGATCAATATCATCGCGTGTTTGTTAGCCCATTCGGAAGGGGTGCCGCGCAAGATCGCGCGGGTGGGGAGCGCGCAGTATGATCCCGGTGCAGTCAAGTACAACCTGACGAAACTGGGGATCGATCTGCTGATCAACCAGAAATTCGCCTGCGCAAAGGAAATCTGTAATGCCCTGTTGCTGCCTGGGGCGGTGGAGTCCTTTGACCTGTTCGGCGGCCGTGTCCTGGTGGCCGGTTTCGGTATCGTCGGCGGAAGCCCGATTCTCGGGCACACGCCCGCTACGTTGCCGGATCAGGACTTGGTGCGCAAGCTGCGTATCATCGCTATCCGGCGTCAGGGCCGTCTGGTCATTCCCCGGGGGGATACCGCATTTCTGCCGGAGGATGTGCTCTATCTGGTCGGCGCACCGGATGACATTCGGGTATTCTCAACCTGGATGGACCCGGTTCGGGAGGCGTTTGAGAAAGTGATTGTGGCGGGTGGGGGGGATATCGGCCTGGCCATCGCCAAGAATTTGGAGCGCATTGGTCTTCATGTCGTGCTGCTGGAGCAGGATGAGGAGCGGGCGCTCTTCTGTTCCGGCGAGTTGGACCATACGCTCGTGTTGCGGGCCGATGCGTTGTCCGGCTCGGCACTGGATGAGACGGGCATCGTTCCCGGGACCGCTTTCGTGGCCGTGACCGGTGATGATGAGGACAACGCGATGAACTGTCTGATGGCCCGCAAAAAGGGAGCGGATTTCGTGGTCACTCAGATCGCCCGCACCGACTACATTCCGATCATGGAAAACCTCGGGCTGGTGGACCGGATCATCAGCCCCTACGAGTCGATCACAAATGCCATTCTGCATTACCTGAGAAGCCGGGATGTGCGCGCGGCGACACTGCTGCATGATCTCCCCGGGGAACTGCTGGAAATCGAGTTGTCCCCCACCAGTCGGTATGCGGGCAAGAGGGTCAGTGACATCCGGTTCCCGTCGGGGTCGATCGTGGCGGTGGTCCAGCGCGGCGACGGCGTGCTCCCCGCGACCGGTGGGCTGTGTTTCGAGGCTGGAGACCGCCTGTTGATTTTCGCCGACCCGGCGGCGGTGAAGAAGATTCAGGCGATGTTCCGCAAATGATCGCGCGCGTATGAACAAACGAGCGGTATTCCATCTGGTTTCCTACATGACCCTGTTCATCGGGTTGGCGATCACCGCCTGTGCCGCGGTCTCCCACGTATGTGGTGACGCGCTGGAGGTGCGGTGCGCGTTTCTTCTGGCTGGAGGGATCACCCTAGCCGTTTCGCTGGTGGCAGGGATGTTGACGCGCGGCGATCTCAATCTGGGACGCCGGGACGGGTTCGGTGTGGTGACCCTCGGCTGGTTGTCGGCGGCCTTGTTCGGCGCGTTGCCGTATCTGCTTACGGGCGTGATCACGCATCCGGTCTCGGCGCTGTTCGAGACGGTCTCGGGCTTTACCACCACCGGCGCGTCGGTGCTGGACAATCTTGAGAGCCTGCCGCGCGGGATCCTGTTCTGGCGCGCGCTGACGCACTGGCTCGGGGGCATGGGCGTGCTGGTGCTCTGCGTGGCGATCCTGCCTTTTCTCGGGGTGGGCGGCATGCAGCTTTACCGCGCCGAGATGCCCGGGCCGTTCAAGGACCGTCTGACCCCGCACATCGCCACCACCGCCAAACTGCTGTGGGCGGTGTATCTGCTGCTGACGGTCGCGCAGACGGTGCTGCTGAAGGGGGTCGGCGGCATGGGGTGGTTCGATTCCGTGTGCCACAGTTTCGCGACCGTCGCGACGGGTGGGTTCTCGACGCGCACCGCCAGCGTGGCGGCCTATGACAGCGCGACGGTGGAAGGGATTATCACGCTCTTCATGTTTCTGGCGGGCATCAATTTTTCGCTGCATCTTTCCGCGCTCACCGGGCGGCCGGGCCACTATGTCCGCGATCCGGAGTGCCGTGCCTATTTTCTGTTTCTGACGGGGTGCTGCCTTTTTATGACCGCCAACATCTGGGCCACGGGACACGGCTCCTTCGCACGGTGTTTGCGCGACGCCTTTTTTACCGGCACTTCGGTTCTGACCTCGACCGGGTTTTGCACGGTTGACTTCGACCGCTGGCCGGGCGCATCGCGTCTGTTGCTGGTGTTCATGATGCTCATGGGTGCCTGCGCAGGCTCCACGGGCGGGGGGATCAAGGTGGTCCGGATCATGATCGTCTTCAAGAAAATCCTGCGCGAGATCCGGCTTTTCATGCGCCCGACAGCAGCGATCCAAGTGAAACTCGGCCCGAAACCGGTGGAGCCGGATCTGGTGCTGCATGTGTCAGCCTTCGTGATTATCTATTTTGCGGTGTTTGCGCTGGGCTCGTTTTTGATGACCTTCTTCACCCCGGACCTCGAGACAGCCACAACATCCGTGATCACCGCGCTCAGCAATGTCGGTCCGGGTCTCAGCGCGGTCGGTCCGGTGCGCAACTACGCATCGATTCCGCTGGCAGGACAGGGGGTACTGGCCACCTGCATGCTGCTCGGGCGCCTCGAGCTGTACACGGTGCTGGTTCTGCTGTTCCCCAGTTGCTGGCGGCGGTAGCGCAGGTTACGCTGTTTTGTGGCCGAGGTTCGATTGCTGGCAGGGGCGGTTCCCCGAACCGTCCGCGGACGCCTCGGGGAGGCGTCCTTACCCGGAACGGCTACACCTTTTGCGAAAACGCCCTAGGGATTCTTCACGCCGGATCGCCGCCCGTGCCGGAAGCTTACGCCTCTGTTTCGCCGACGCCCCAATTCTCGATCACGTAATCGAGGTCCTTGTCGCCGCGTCCGCTGAGATTGACCAGAATCGCCCCGCTTTCCATCTCGCGCGCCTGGGTCAGCGCGAACGCCACGGCGTGCGCGCTTTCGAGCGCCGGAATGATCCCCTCGAGTCGGCACAACTTGAAAAAGGCATCGCGGCACGCCTCGTCGGAACAGGTCACGTATCGCACGCGTCCGGTATCCTTCAAATGACAATGCTCCGGCCCCACGCCCGGATAGTCCAGTCCGCTCGCGCAGGAATAGACCGGGGCGGCCGAACCGTCCTCGTTCTGCAGCAGGTAGCACTTGAACCCGTGGATGATCCCTTCGCGACCGTACGACATCGTCGCCGCGTGGTCACCCGTCTTCGGGCCGCGTCCCAACGGCTCGACCCCGTAGATTTCGCAGGGGTCATCCAGAAAGCCGTGGAAAATCCCCATCGCGTTAGAACCGCCGCCCACACAGGCGCAGACCGCGTCAGGCAGGTTGCCGGTCATCCCGATGAACTGCTCACGGGCCTCGATGCCGACCACTTTCTGGAAATCACGCACCATCAACGGGAAGGGGTGCGGGCCGACAACCGAACCGATGCAGTAGATGGAGTTTTCGTAATCGGCCAGATAGGCCTCAAAAGCCGAATCCACCGCCTCTTTGAGGGTTTTGAGGCCATGGGTGACCGGCACGACTTTCGCGCCCAGCAATTTCATGCGGCTGACATTGGGCGCCTGTTTGGCGATGTCCACCTCGCCCATGTGGATCTCGCATTGCAGACCGAAATAAGCCGCGGCCGTGGCCAGCGCCACGCCGTGCTGGCCCGCGCCGGTTTCCGCGATGAGTTTTTTCTTGCCCATGAAGCGCGCCAGCAACCCCTCGCCCATACAGTGGTTGATCTTATGCGCGCCGGTGTGGTTGAGATCCTCGCGCTTGAGGTAAAGATGCGCCCCGCCGTTCTGGAGTGAGAGCTTGCGCGCATGGTACACCGGTGTGGGACGGCCTTGGAAGTGTTTGCGGATCAAGCGCAGCTCGGAGATGAACGCCGCGTCGTTGGCGATGCGGTGGTAGGCCTCGGTGATCTCCGCAAAGGGTTTTTCGAGCTGCGGCGGAAGGAATTGGCCGCCATATTTGCCAAAAAAGCCTTTGGCGTCGGGATTGCCTGACAAAGGGCGCGGAACGTTCATGCGTGTCTCCCTGATAAGGCCCGGTGTCCGGGCCAATCGTTTCTGTTGAAAGAAACAATATACCTGAAGCCCACGCGTGCCGCAAGCGAAAACCGTTCGTGTTTTATGAACCCGCGTTGCACCCCCGTTTTCTGACCGATGAGAGTTCATTCGTGTATTCGTGCGGGAGTTGGGAACACGGGTGTCTCCACCCGCAACGGCGGATCCGTCGCCCTGCCGGACAACCCAAGCGCCGCAGGTCGAATGCCGCGGGTCGCAAGTCGGCGAGTACGAGGACAGGGAACCGGGTTTTCATGAAGGCTCATCTGTTTCATGGTCACGAACGCGATTGTTGGGTTTACATGCCCGCTTGCTTTCGCGCCAAGGGTGCGGTAAGGTTCGCGTATGCTCTTTGGGCGTTCAGGATTCATTTTCGCGAGCCTTTGTGTGGGTTTCCGTGTGTGGGCCGGCGAACCGGTGACGGTGACGTTCCTGCAGGGCTTTGATCCGGACCGTCCCGAGAATCCGGGGACCCGGCAGATTCTGCGTTTCGCGCAGCGCGAGCCGCGGCTCAACCCGCAAAAGTGGGGTGGTCTTGAACTGCCCGGCGCGGGCGGGCGCGCGCCGTTCATGCTCTCGCTGGCGGGCGGCACGGCGCCGGACATCTACTTTTGCTGGTTCCATATCATCCGGCATGATATCGAGCAGGGTTTTCTCCATCCACTGAACGAGTGGCTCGGGGAGGACTTGGACGGCGATGGGCAGCTTGGCGACCACGAGGCGCGCTGGCCGGGCTGGAAGCGCGTGCCGCCGCTGTGGCGGCAGGCCGCCACGCGCGACGGCAAGGTATACGGTCTGCCGATGGCCGGCATCTGGTACTACGGCATCGTGTACCGCAAGGATCTGGTGCAGCAGGCCGGTGTGGATCCGGAAAGCGTGCCCGCCACGTGGGACGAGTTTTTCCGCTGGTGCCAGCGTCTGACCTTCCCCGGCAAACGTATTGCGGGCGCCCGAGTGCAGCGCGGGCAACGTGCGTTCGGCGCGGAGAACCGTCCGTGGGGCTGGTTGCCTTGGGTGCAGGCCGCAGGCGGCTCGCCGATCGTCAACCTCCGCGTCTCGCCCGCGACGGGCCGTACCTACCGTTTCCCCATGGAAGAGACGCGGTTCATCGCGCCCGACACAGGCGAGGATCTCTCCGGTGTGCCGGGCGTGTGGCAGGCGGCGTTCGACTCGCCCGAGGCGATTGAGGCGGCCGAGTTCTTCCATCGGTTGGCCTGGGCTCCCTGGCTGCGTGATCCGCAAAGCGGCGAGCCGGTTGATCTGTCGCCCGAAGCGCTCGCAGCGGGTTGCGTGACGTTGCCGGACGGGCGGGAACACCGCTTTCAGCCTGGGGAGGTCATCCGGGGCGTGGTGCGCGCGCTGCCGCGGCTCACTCAGGATCTGCCGCAGCTCTTCGCCCAAGGCGAGGTCGTGGCGCTTTTCTCCGGTGCCGAGCTGGTCGAAAAATTGACGCGCGATCTGAATCTGCCGCCGGACATGGTGGGCATCATGCCCTTTCCGGCGGCGCGGCCGGGACTCAAGCCTGTTTTTCAGGCGCACAAGCATTTCTACAGCATGACCGAAGGCGTGGGCCGCCGTCCCAAAGCCGAACGCGATATGGTGTGGGCCTGCGTGGAGCAGTTGGCCAGCGAGGAGGTGAACGACGAGGCGGTCAGGCAGAAGGTGCTGGAAGGGCATGCGCGTTGGTGCACGCCTACGGAGTTGACGCGGCTGGGATTCGATGAGTACCTTGCGGAGGTGCCCGCGGGCATCCGTCGGAACTACGAACGGCTGGAGGCGGGTGAGATTCTGGCGCGTACCGAGCCCTTCGCGGGATTCTGGCAGGCGGTGTCCGACCTTCTGGACCGGCGTTTTCTGGGGTTGCTGCTGGCGGACACCGGCGAGCGGTTCGATGTTGCGGCGGCCCTGCGGGAGATCAACGCGGAGGCGAATCGCGGGCTGATGTTCCGGGCCTCCGAAACGATGTTGGCGCGTCGGCGTCCTCTCGCGCGCGTTCTGTTCGGGGTGGGAATCATCACGCTGCTGGGCTGCGCGGCGCTGATCGTGCGGCGGGACGCCCGGGACGCGGACGCCTCCGCCGTATCCGCGCGCCGTATCGGCGCGATGCGGGTGCGGCATGGGCTTTCGCCTTGGCTCATGCTGGCGCCGGCTGTGCTGTCTGTCGCGCTGTGGAGTTATTATCCGTTGCTGCGCGGCGCGGTGATGGCGTTTCAGGAGTACAAGATCGTGGGCGAGACCCGTTGGGCCGGGTTGGACAACTTCATTCTGGTGGCCACGGACGCGGGGTTTTGGGCCGCGTGGGGCCGGACCTTGCGGTATGTCGGCCTCACCCTGCTGCTCGGGTTTCTGACGCCCGTGCTGCTGGCGCTGATGCTCGCGGAGATCCCGCGCGGCAAAGTGTTTTTCCGTACGGTCTATTTCCTGCCCCACCTCACCAGCGCCATGGTGATCGCGCTGCTGTGGAAACTCATGTACGATCCCACGGAGAACGGCATGCTCAACCGCATCCTGCTGGGGTTGGGGGCCTCGCGCCAGACGTGGCTGCAAGACCCCGGACTGGCGATGGTGTGCTGCATCCTGCCGGGTGTGTGGGCGGGCGCGGGCATGGCGAGCCTGATCTATGTGGCGGCCCTGCACTCCCTGCCGCCCGACTATTACGAGGCTGCGGCTCTTGACGGCGCGGGGATTCTCAGCCGCTTCCGCCACGTCACCCTGCCACAGATTCTGCCGTTGATGGTGATCAATTTCGTGGGCGCGTTCATTGCCGCGTTTCAGGGCATGGGCAGCATCTTCCTGCTTACCTTCGGCGGGCCGGGCGACGCCACCAACGTGCTCAGCCTCGCCATTTGGAAAGAGGCGTACAATAACCTGCGCTTCAGCACGGCCACCACCATGGCGTGGTTTCTGGGTGTCGCGCTGATCGGGTTCACCTATCTCCAGATCCGCATCCTGCGTAAAGTCGAATTCCGCCGCGCCGCCGCGAACTAATCCTGTGGCCGCAACGGCGGATCCGTCGCCCTGCCGAATAACCCAAACGCCGCAAGTCGGCGAGAACGAGGACGAATACGGGAAAGCGGTCCCGATTCCGATAAACCCGGAACCGGAAACGCATGATCTTCGCACCTTCTGTCACCAACCGATTGCGATTACCAGTTTTGCGGGAATCCTCTGGACGATCTGTCACAGGGTGCGGTATACTATCTTCGTTGACCTTAAGATAACGTGAAAATCGTAGGAGTCGAAACCATGAAAAAAGCATGCCCTCGTACAACTGTAGGTCGCAGGTTCGTTGTCGCGTTGGCGGCGGCTCTTGGAATTGTAGGCGCGGCCTTTGCCGTGCCCACGGCCCCCACGCTCAAGATGACGGGTTTTTTCAACGGCAAACTCACGTTTGGTGTGAAATACTCGCCTGTTACCGATCATACGCTGGAAGTGCAGATGAAGGATCAGGGCGCGGCCGACGACGACTACGTCACCATTTACACAAAGGCTGTCAATTCGCTCGCCAAGTTCCTGGCGAACAAGTATGACGCTGCCTATTTTACCTATGCAACGAATTTCGCGGGTACGGCCACGTTTCGTATGCGCACCACTTTGAACGGAGAGGCGAGTGACTGGGTGGCGGCCGGTGATTTCACGGCCTACGTGAATGTGACGGGCGCCACGAACAGCAATGCCACGACCTTCGGTAACGCCGTCGACGGCAACATGTATACGAATGTGGACGAACCGTCAAATCCGTGGGTTGGCTATGATTATAACGCGGCCATCCGCATCAGCCGTATCCGTGTCATCTCGCGTCCGGACCTGATCAGCCGCTTCTACGGCGCAAAAGTGCAGATTGCGAGTGACGCTACGTTTGCTGACGCCACGACGGTATTCACGTCGTCGTCCGCAAACACAACGCCGGGAGTGCCCATTGAAATCGTGTTCGATGAACCTGTCACGGCCAAGAGTGTACGTGTCCTTTCGGGGACAGCGAGTGGCTGCCGGTCAAGCGTGTGCGAGTTCGAGGTGGTGCCGGCGGATGTGCCGTTTAAGCCCGTGCTTACGGTGGTGGGGTATGACGACGTCACGAACTTCTATCCCGTCCTTACGTGGACCGTGCCGGCTGAGCTTCATGCCACGAAAGCCACCCTCGAGTATGCGACCGGTTCCGCCGGCCCGTTCACGGCACTCGCGACGGATGTGCCGATTGCCATCACGACGTTCACCAACACGGCGGCAAAGGTTGGCGTGCTGGGGTACTACCGCGTGACCGTGGACTGTAATCATCCGCTCTTTCCGGGGCAATCCGCGACATCGGACGCTGTCACGATGGGCCGTTGCCGCAGGCTGGACCGCTCTTGGGGAAATGAGACGACATTACTCGACGGCGTGACCGTCATGCCCGCCACAAATGGCGTGTATCTCAGTGACCATTACCCGAAGGCGTTTGACGGCAACCCGGACACGTTCCCCGATATCTTCAGTGGCGGAACCTATTCCCGCGGCCCTGTGGGGCTTGACTTCGGCGAGCCGTCGTGGGTGACGAGTTTCGGCTACATCTGCCGCAACGACAACTGGTGCTATGTGCGCATCAAGAACACGGCGCTCTTCTCGGCGGACGACGGCGATGTGGAACTCACGAACAAGGTGCAACGTTCGGAGAAGGTGACGCAGGCCTCGCAGGACAAGACGTTCTACACGCAGATGGGCACGTCGCTTCCCGACAACGGGGCGCGCAAGTGGTTCCTTTACGCGCCGGAATCGGGGCCGAGCGAATTCGGCGGCAACGTGGCGGAGCTGATGTTCTTTGGCTGGACGCAGAGCGATCTCGTGGCGGCGGGCGTGGTGACGGCGCCTACGACACTCGGTTTCGCGCGTTCGGCGGACGGCCTTTCTGTGGATGTGGGCTGGAACGCGGGCATCAACGTTGTCCAATACCGTCTGGAACGGCGCGTGTACGGCACGAACGTCTGGGGCACGGTGGCGACGGTGGCGGGCACCTCGCTCGCCTGTAATGACAACACGGTTTCGCAGAACATCTACGAATACCGCGTGGTTTCGATTGGGTCTAATGCGGTGGAGGCGGTCTCCGAGCCATTTACTTACACGTATTACGCGCCTGGTACGGGTACGGGCCTCCGCGGAGCCGTGTACGCCCCCTATGTCGCGAACGTGGCGGCGATGTGTCAGCCGGAAAAGTATTACGAACTGCCGACCGGCCCGGTCAATCTTTCGGTGGCGAAAGGCGTGGAAATCGTTGCGGGCAGCAGCATCACGAACAACATGCGCCTTTTGTGGCGCGGCAAGCTGGTCACGCCGTTCACGGGGGCCTACACGTTTACGCTTGTGACAACGGACGGCGGCGCACTTTACATCGACAAAAAGAGCGTGGCCAATGCTTGGACGGACGGCCCGAAGACAACGAGCGGCATGGTGGAACTCACCGCCGGTGAGCATGATATCGCTGTGGATGCGCGGCTCCAAGTCTCCCCCGTTTCCTGTGTGCTCAAATGGGGCGGCGTGGTGCCCGACGAGGTGATTCCCGCCACGCAGTTGATCCCCGCTGCCGAGGCAGCCACGCTGACGGTGGATGGTTGGACGCAGCGCACCTACAATGGCCAGCAGTATGGTAACGCCTACGTCACTGCGAACAACGCATACATGATCAGCAGTTCTAAGGAAGCTCCTTCCGACAGGAATAAGTTGAATGCGACCTTCCTCGCAAAGACGGCGCGTTATTCGTTCGACATTTCGGCGCGGTTCCGGGCAATATTGAACGGCGAAGCCGGCATCATGGCGCGTGTTCCCAATGGCAACTTCTATGCGGTGGAGTTCAAGTATGATGGCAGCGGATTTTCTTATTACGGCGTAAGAGGCGTCACGAACAACTCGGACACCATCAACATGCTGCTGCCCTGGAAACTTACCGATACAAATGATTTTTCGAACGTCGACTACGATCTGCGCCTGGTGTATGACTCCGCCGTGCGCACGTTCCACGCTTATGCGAAGGACAACAACAAGACGGAGTGGAACCTGATCCATACGTGGCACAATGACCGCCAGATCACAGGCGACTACGAATACGGGTTTGTGGTACACGGTGCATCCGGCAATCCAGTCTCATCGTTTACCGTGACGCCGCTCTCGATCAGGTTGCATCGGCCGGGGCTAACCGTCCTCTTCAAGTAGAAGCTCGTTTGAAAACAAGGGAATCAATGAAAAGAGAACTCATCGCAGGTATTGCGGTTGCGGCAGTCGCCGCTGGCGCTGTGGAACTTCATGTCAACCCTTCAGCCGCGCCGGACGGCGACGGGTCTGCCGCACGGCCTTTTGCCACACTGGTCGGCGCGCGGGACGGTCTGCGCGCTGCGCGGAAGGCTGGCACCGTCACGAAGGATGCGCGTGTGGATATCGTGCTCGCACCCGGTGATTATGTGCTCGCGGCGGGGCTTGCGCTGGATGCGCAGGACGGCGGCGCTTCGGCGGATGCGCCTGTTACCTGGAAGGCTGCGCGTCCCGGTACGGCCCGCATCGTCGGTGCCTGCCGCGTGCCGGTTGCCGCGTGTCGGCCTGTGACCGATCCCGCCGTATTGGCGCGTCTTCCCGAAGAGGCGCACGGCAAGGTGTACGAGGCCGATGTGGCGGCTCTGTTGCCCGCAGAGCTGCCGCCGATGGCGGAACGTTTTGGCGCGACGCCGACGGCACCGCTTCTTTTCATCAACCACAAAATCGCCACGCTCGCGCGCTGGCCCAATGACGATTTCACGTCGTTCTCTAAGAGTGTGGATAGGGGGGCTGTGCTCAAGCGGCATGCCGGCAATAGCGCCGAATATGGGCCGGGTGCGTTCATCTACGAAAACCCGCGCGCGAAGCGTTGGAACTTCGCTCAAGGCGTGTGGATGAACGGATATTGGACACACGATTGGGACAACTACTCCGTCCGTGCTGCGGCGTACGGCGTGGAAAATGGTACGAACGACGTGGTGCGTCTTGCCACAGGGGTGCCGTATGGCGTGATGGGCGGCACATGGGGGCGGAAAGGGCGTCGCTTCTATGTGTTCAACCTGCTGGATGAACTTGACGTTCCCAACGAGTGGTACCTCGACCGCGTCGCAAAAAAGCTCTACTTCTATCCGCCCAACGGTACGCTGGCCGCGACCGACGAGGTGTTTCTAGCCTCGCTCAACGAACCGCTTGTGAAGACGGCGGGGAGCATCAACCACCTGCGCTTGCAGGGGCTCGTTTTTGAATACACGTACAATACGGGGCTCAGTCTGGCGGGTCAGGGCATTCAGGTGCTCGACTGCCGTGTGATGTGCTGCGGCGCGTCGGGTATGTCGGTGCATGGCAACCGCAACGTGATCCGCGGCTGTGAAATCGCGCAGGTTGCCCGCGTCGGCTTAAGTGTGGGCGGCGGCGACCGTCGGACGCTTCAGCGTGCGGAGACCGTTGTGGAAGATAACCACATCCATGATTTCAGCATGATGCAGCGTACCTATGCGGCTGGTGTCAGCGTGAGCGGTTGCGGCATTACGCTCCGGGCAAACGTGATTCACGATGCGCCCCACATGGCCGTCATATACGGCGGTAACGAGCATGTTTTCGAATACAACAACGTCTACCGCGTGTTGCTGGAGACGGGGGATGCCGGCGCGTACTACACGGGCCGCGATTGGACCACGCAGGGCAATGTGTTGCGCTTCAACTACACGCACGACCTCGGTGCGGAAGGTGAACTGGCCAACACCATGGGCTTTTACTTTGACGACTGCGACTGCGGCGACGCCGTGTACGGCAACATCTTCCACAATGTCGCGCGCGGCATCCTGGTGGGGGGCGGGCGGGATCATCCCATTCGTAACAACATCTTCTCGCGTTGCCTCGTGGGCCTTTCCATTGACTGCCGCGGCATGACGTGGAAGCACTGGAACTCCATGGAGCACGGCGGCCCCTCGTGGATGTTGGAGGACAAGGCCAAGGCGCTCTCCTACACGAACGGCGTGTGGGCTGAGCGGTATCCGCGTCTGGCGGACATCATGAACGACTACCCCCGGGAACCTCTCTACAATCCGGTGGAAGAGAACATCTTCATCGACTGCACGAAGCAACTGCTTGCACTCGACGGCAAGGCTCCATTGGAGCGCATGGCGTCCATCGCGCGTAATGTGGTGGTGAACACGCGAGGCACGAACGGTGTCGCGTGGGCCGCGCCGGACAAGCGCATTGCCTCCGCCTTCATCATCCTCAACGGCACGACGAACGCTCCCTGCTCTTTCGGTTTTGCCGATGCGGCGAACGGTGACTTCCGCTTTCTTCCCGGGGCCGAAATCCTAAAAGTGTGTCCCGGTTTCCAAGTCCTCCCTCTGGATCGTATCCCTGCTGATGCAGGGTCAAAAACGACTCGTGATCGATAGCATCCCATAGGCGGCATCGTCCAATGTCGCTGCCGTGCCGCAGAGCAGAACCGCGATTTACGCCTGGGACATCGCACAAAAGAAGATGGTTTTGATATGGGCCAACGGCGACACCGATGGTGCGGACGGCCTGTTGGATCAACCGCGTTGTGCAGGATCAGGATAACGAAAAGCCCCTCCCGATGATCCGGCGGAGCCGGTCGGGGAGGGGCTTTCACGCGTTCCAGTCCGGAACGGGTTATGCGCGGCCTTTGGACTTCAGGAAGTCGATGCAGCCGCGGATTTTTTCGAGCGTGTTGGGGTCCGCCTCGCTCTCCACGATGTACCATTCGGTGACATCCGCTTCAGCGGCCGCGAACACCTCATCCCATTTCACGCCCTGCTTGCCTTCCGGAACTTGGCCGAGGATGCCGGGCCCCGGATAGATCTCCTTGGCGTGCAATGTGCGGGAGCGGTTCGGGAAGCGTTTCAGCCACGCCACCGGATCCTCGCCGGCCGACACCACATGGCCGACGTCCATCTGCTGGCAGACCAACGGCGACGCATGCGTGTAGAAGATCTCCCACTTGCACTTGCCGTCGAATTTGTCTTTGAACTCGTGCTGGTGGTTATGGTAGCCCACATACATGCCCGCAGCTTTGGCGGTGACTGCGGCATCCGAGAAGAGCTTCGCGAAATCGATCCACCCTTGAGCGTCCTTGGCATTCATGCCGGGCACCATCAGATATCGGTTGCCGGTGACGAGGTTGAACTCGATTGTCTTGGCGAGGTTCTGCGGCCGGATGGTGTCCACGCCCGTGTGGGTGCCGCACATCACCAGCCCGTTGTCATCCAGCAACTGCTTGATTTCCGCGGCGTTCTTGCCATAGTATCCGGCGAACTCCACGCCCGCATACCCCATCTCCTTGATCGCTTTGAGGGTTCCGGGCAGATCCTTTTTGCACAGCTCCCGTACCGAGTAGAGTTGAACCCCGACTTGAATCTTGCGCTGTTTCGCCACCCTTGCTGCCGCCTGCGCCGACCGAGGCGCGACTGCCCAAACCAAGCCGGTTGCACCAGCCTGCAGAAACTCCCGTCTTGAATAACGCATTGTAAACTCTCCTTTCTGTCAGACGCCTCGTCCCACTCCGGGAAGGCGTATGGAGAGAGTATGGCAGAAAAGCGGGTTTTCGCACAATCGTAAAACAGGGGAGGCCGGGTTTTCGGATAGCATCTCCCCGCAACCGACATGAGACATTTCGTGTTTCCAGCAGACTCAACACGCGCACGGCTGACCGATACAAGGCCTTGTCGGTTTTCAACCGCGCCGCCATCCTTCCGTTGCTGCCTCGGTCGCCTCGCCACGGCAACACATCACCACACCGCGAAAACGCTTCGCAACCCTTGGTTGTTCGTGACAGGGGTATGGGGTATGCGAGTTTAGTGCGTGGTTTGTGTGTGCGCAGTCGGGAGCGCGGGCGTCTTCCGCGCTACGCGCGGATGTAGGATTTATTTAGGAGTTAGGATTTAGGATTTAGGAGTTAGCCTGCCGCGCGGCTCCGCCGCGAAAAAACCTTGGAAGTAAGTTTAGGACATGATTAACATGATGTTGTTCAATCCTGAAAATCCTGGATACATGCGCCCGCGCAGCGGGAAATCCTGTCAATTTATAGGCAAGGAGTTAGGAGTTTTTTCACTTCGACGTTCTGAGTCCGGCGTTGGGCGTTCGGCGTTCAAAGGCGGCGGCGTGAAACGCCGCCCGGACGAGCAGACGCTCGTCCCTCCCATCCTGCGGGCAGAACAAAAAATCTGCGAAATCTGTGTAAATCTGCGGATAAAACCAGAAAGCACAAGACACGTTGTTGCGGGCGGGGACGCCCGCGCTCCCGACTCTCTGCCCCCTTTTTCACCAGAAACGCACGATCTTTGCACACCCTGTCACGAACCGATTGCCCTTGGTTGGCTGATGTCAAACTGCGACCCCGTTTCTCTCATTTAGACCATTAGACCTCTGATTGGTCTTTGCGCGGCAATCCAAGTTCCGGATAACGGATCTGCAAGGTCTGCACGACTTCGCGCGGGAGCTCTTTGGCAAAATCAGTAAGTCCTTTCGGTTCAAATTACCGCGGTCCCTTTGTTGTCAAAAAGCCGCATTGAGATAACTCCCGTGAAATGGTAATCTACAACCATGAAAGACCGGACTGTTCAAATCAAGAGCGTCAGCAAGGGAAACCCCTCGGACGGTGTAGCTTACTGGATGAGCAGGCCGCCGAGCGAGCGTTTCGCAGCCGTTGAGTTTTTGAGGAGTCAGCAGTATGAAGCTCCCCCAAGACTTCAGAGAGTTTTTAGAATTGTTCAACGCGAAGGGCGTTGAATACATGATCGTCGGCTCGTATGCGCTGGCCTATTACGGTGCGCCGCGCTATACGGGCGACATTGATCTTTTCGTTCGCCGCACGGAGATCAATGCCCACTGTATCATTGCGGCCCTCAAGGAGTTCGGGTTTTCCTTTCCCAATCTCACTTGGAACGACTTCACCAAGGACGACACCGTCATACAACTCGGTGTCCCGCCGGTACGCATCGACATCCTGACCTTTCTTTCCGGTATGGACTGGGATACGGCTTCAAAGCGCAAGGTGCCGGGGGAGATCGATGGAGTTCCCGTTTTTGTAATCGGGAAGGAAGACTACATCGCCAACAAAAGGGCTAGCGGTCGTATAAAAGACTTGGCCGATATTGAGGCTCTCGGCGAACAGATAGCTGTCAGTTCGTCAGACCGCTCAACAGCTCCAGACTAGCCAGTTCCCTTTCAGGCTATCGGGGCCGTAGTTTGACACGAGACATTTCGTGTTTCCAGCAGACTCAACACGCGCACGGCCGATCGATACAAGGCCTTGTCGGTTTTTAGCCGCGCCGCCATCCTTCCGTTGCTGCCTCGGTCGCCTCGCCACGGCAACACATTACCACACCGCGAAAACGCTCCGCAACCCTTGGTTGTTCGTGACAGGGGTATGCGAGTTTAGTGCGTGGTTTGTGTGTGCGCAGTCGGGAACGCGGGCGTCTTCCGCGCTACGCGCGGATGTAGGATTTATTTAGGAGTTAGGATTTAGGATTTAGGAGTTAGCCTGCCGCGCGGCTCCGCCGCGAAAAAACCTTGGAAGTAAGTTTAGGACATGATTAACATGATGTTGTTCAATCCTGAAAATCCTGTCATCTTGTCAATTTATAGGCAAGGAGTTAGGAGTTTTTTCACTTCGACGTTCTGAGTCCGGCGTTGGGCGTTCGGCGTTCAAAGGCGGCGGCGTGAAACGCCGCCCGGACGAGCAGACGCCCGTCCCAGAAAACTTGAAAGTTGAGCGTTCCAATCGATCCCGATCCCGATAGCGATACCGATTTGGATGAAGCCTGCCCTCCAAAAAACCTTCGTGCTTTCGTGTGAGAAAAAAACCGAGCAGCGCCGCCCTGTCAACCAGCCGGTTATTCCGGCGTTGGGCTTTCCCTTAGTCAGAAACCTTGTTATGATCGTCCTGTTTTGTGATCCGTAACCGATCCTGTGCAAAGGAACTTAACCTATGAACACTCGTCTCGTTTTTTCTCTCGTTGCATGCACGCTTCTCACGGCAGTGATAGAAGCGCGTCCCGTTTGGAAGGCCCCGGCACCCGATGCCCAAAGCATGGTGACGAAGCTTGGTGACGGCACGGAACTGCGCGTCGATGTGCTGGCCGACAACCTCTTCCGCGTACGCAAGAGCTGGACCAACCTCAACGGCGCGGTGGTCTGGACCGAGAGCGGGCTGAATCGCTACGGGTTCCTGAAGGCCGATTGGCCGAAGACCGCGTTCACGCGGGAGGGGAACGCCGTGTCCACAAAGTCGGCCACGCTGACGGTCGATCCGGCGGCGGGGACGCTGCGTTTCAAGTCGAACATTTCCGCGGCCGACTTGACGGTCACGCCGAAGAATGTCGGCAAGGGGTTCGCGGTCGCGTTCAGTCTCGCGAAGGACGAGCGGATCTATGGCTTCGGCGATTCGGGGCGCGACAACGTGATGCGGCGCGGCCACCGTTTCGATCTGTGGGTTCGCAACAACCTCTGCAACATCCCGATCCCGATGGCGGTAAGCCGCAACGAGTGGGGCATGCTCCTCAACAGCACATGGCGGCATGCGTTTGATTGCGGCGCGAAAGACCCCAACGCATTGATCTGCGAGGGGAACGAGGGTGATGTCGACTTCTACATCTTTGCGGGCGGGGACTACCGCGCGCTGCTCGATATCTACACGCAGCTCTCGGGGCGCCCGGCGCTGTTGCCGGTCTGGGGATACGGGTTCACCTTCGTGTGCAACCAGAATGTGGATCAGTTCGCGCTCTTGAGCGACGCCATGAACTTCCGCGACCGCGACCTGCCGTGCGATGTCATCGGGCTCGAACCGGGCTGGATGCAGACCTTTTACGATTTTTCCGTGCGGAAGGAGTGGCACCAGGAGCGGTTCTATTTCCCGTACTGGGCGCCGAAGGGC
>Ga0208694_1001717_pt1 | contig 25485 bp, 17 predicted proteins | sample AD_UKC078_MetaG_FD_184442 | JGI IMG/M metagenome (GOLD analysis project Ga0208694, IMG submission 184442) | Active sludge microbial communities of municipal wastewater-treating anaerobic digesters from USA - AD_UKC078_MetaG (SPAdes) (version 2) | ecosystem: Engineered > Bioreactor > Anaerobic >...
CCGGCCATGGCCTCGATGATCGCGAACGGGCTCTACCCCTGCGTGCTGGGCTCGCGGATTCTAGGCGGGTATGCGCTCAAGGGGGGCATGCCGCTCTGGAAGTATGTCGCCAACCGGGGGCTAACCTTTGTGATGAACCTGCTGTTCGGCGCCAAGCTCTCCGAATACCACACGGGGTACCGGGCGTTTTCGCGGGAACTGCTCACGCAGTTGCCGCTGGATGAGAACACGGACGATTTCGCGTTTGACGCGCAGATGTTGGCGGAGATTCTCTGGACCGGGGCGACGATCGCCGAGGTGTCGTGCCCGACGGTCTATTTCGAAGAGGCCTCGTCGATCAATTTCCGGCGCAGCGTCAAATACGGGTTCGGCTGTCTGGGCGCGGCCTTGATGTTCCGGCTGTGCCGGATGGGGCTGGCGCGGTCGGCCAAATTTCCCCGCGCATAGCGCGGGGGAATTTGGATTTAGGATTTGGGATTTGGGAGTTTTTCCACTTCTGCGATCTTGCCGCGCCTACTCTTCCTCATGAAGTCCCAGTTCCGCTTCCTGAATGGGGGGGATGCCGCGTTCGGCTCACGGGGCGGAGCGCCGCCTGTTCCGGGGCAGATCGATGGGGGTAATGCCCAACTCTGAGAATATCTGGTTCACCTCATCATGGTAGGCTTGCGCTTCTTCGACGGCTCCGCTTCGAAAGAGCTTGTTCAGTTCGAGTTGCGCCTGTCTGCGCAACGCGGCCTCCTCATTCGCCCGGTTCTGGTATTCGGTCAGGATCTCGGCCACACTTTGACCCTGTTTCACCATTTCGCGCATCTGCTCCTTGGCTGCGGCGATATTCTCCTTCAACTCCACGGTTCGCTCGTCGTCATCCTCATAGAGCACGATATCATTGGTGAGCGCCTTGGCGAATTCGGTCTCAATATTGGGTGGGATCGGCAGGGGCGGGACAGGCGCGCCGGGCGGCACGCTCAGTGCCATAGCCAGCAGGCCTTCGGAAATATTTGTGAACCGGCGTGACGGTTTCACCTCCTCTTCTTCGGTCTCTTCAGGGGGGGGGTGGAGCGGCCGGAGGTTCGCGTTGCGCGACACGGCGGCATCGGCAACGGGGGGTTGGGGTCGGGGAGGCGCTCCTGTCGCAGGCGTTTCCACCGTCGGGCGCGATGCGGGTAGGGCGGTTTCCCCGAAACCGCCGCGGACGCCTCGGGGAGGCGTCCCTGCCGGGGACGTCTCGACTTTAGCGGCTTCCGGCGCGGGACGCTTGGCGGGCTTCTTGTTGGCGGTCAGCCACACGGACAGCGCGGCGACCAGGACAACGCCGGCGACACCGATCCATGCGGCGCGGTTCCACACGACGGGGTTCCACAGCGCCCGTCTGCCGGGAACCGAAGCCTTGCCTTCGGTCAGGGTGATCACCGAACGTCCCGCGTCCCGGATCTGGCGCAGGGCCTCGGCCCGGTTCGCGGCCCGAAGCGTATCGGACCTGACGGCACCGTTTTCATCCCAGTACTGGTAGGTGAACACATTCATGACGCGAGAGTCTATTTCTTCTTCAATTCGTTCCAGATCGCGCGCTGAAAATCATTTGTCGGCGCGGGCGCCCAGCCCTCTTCCACGGCCTTGCGGTACGAGGTCATGCGGACCGGCTGCATGCCGATTTTCTGGGCATGGCCGAGGATTTTGGCGAAGGGCTCCGGACAGATCGCCTTGACGGTCAGCGCGTCTAGATCTGCGGGGGAAACAACCGGCTTCATCAGACATTGTGGAAACGCCGAATTCGCGGCACCCATCAGGTAGCCGAAGGCGCGCCAGAGTTGCTTGGTCACGCGCTCCTCGATCAGGGCGTCCGGCACGCCGCCCTCGGCCAAGGCGTCGACATTGACCAGTGCCCAGCGGCTCTCCGGGGCGAGCAGCAGCATGGGATAGCCCGGCGCGTCCGCGAGCACCACCACGGCTGCGGTATTGGTGTCCGCGAGGGCCTGGAGCGCGGCGGTGACGGGGTGGGACGCGGTACGCGTTTCCGTACGGCCAGCCAGCCGCAGGGTCCGCGTGATCATGCCGACCGTCTTCTGGATCTCCGTTTCGGGAACGCGTGTCTGGCTATTGAGGAACAGGATGGAAGGCCCCTCTGCGGCAGCTTGCACCATGCCTCCGGTTCGGGCAAGCATGTTTTTCGCACGCGTGAGGGCGTCAGGACGCTTCGCCTGTTGAGGCTGCGGGGTTCCGGGCCGCGGGGGTGCGGGCCGCGGCGGCAGCTGCTGGGGCGGCGGCGGGGGCGGCGGCTGGGCCGGGAGCAGCGATGCGAACGCGAAGGAGGCGAAAAGGAGGGCAAGGGTTTTTCTCATGATTTTTTCCTGTAAACGTGAAGGTGAAGGATCATCAGATCAGGTGCCAGTATAACGCAGAAGAGCGTGCAGAGGGAAGAGGGGAAATGTAGTTCGTTCAAGACGCCCGCGCCACGGAAGCTTTTCCGGAATCCACTGGACGATCTGACGCAGGCGGTGTATGCTGTTTCCGTGAACGAAAAAAAATCCATCCGCGGACCGGTCTATGTGCTCGAGGACAACATCGACACCGATCTGCTCATACCGGCCTGTTATCTGAACCTCGTGCCCACGATTCCGGAGGAGTACCGCAAGCTGGGCTCGTACGCGCTGGCGGGCTTGCCCGACACGTTTCCGAAGTTCGCGTCGAACCCGGACGGCACGACGCCGTTTCCGATCGTGATCGGCGGGCGGAACTTCGGGTGCGGCTCGTCGCGGGAGCACGCGCCGATCGCGCTGGGCGCGGCCGGGTGCCGGGCGGTGGTGGCCGAGAGCTACGCGCGCATCTTCTTCCGCAACGCCGTGGCCACGGGCGAGGTCTTCCCGCTCGAGTCCGAAGCGCGCCTGTGCGGCGAGTTCAAGACCGGCGACCTGGCTGAAGTGGACATCGCCGAGAACACCCTCACCCGCCTTTCGGACGGCAAGGTCTTTGCGCTCAAACCGGTCGGCGCGGTCGCGCCGGTCATCGACGCGGGCGGCATGTTCGCCTACGCCCGCGAGATCGGGATGATTAAGAAATAGGCGCTTGAGAGTTCATCGAACCGTATGATAGACTATGCCCGCAAAGGAGGGGGATCATGTCTGTAACTTGTTCCAGCCCAAGCCAGAAAATCGCCGCCGAGTTTCGAAAACGCTTCGGCAATAATCAAGTGAAGACCTTCCAAGTTAAGCCGTTGTATGTCAAAGAGGTCACAGCTTTTGTCAAGGGGATTGAGGCGGCGCATAAGGCGGCAGCAAAAAGTCATCTCGTCTTCAAATAAAGGAAGGCGATGGGCGAGATGCAAGCGCATAGGTTAGTCGAGCCGGTTTCTACGCCTGAGTTTTTTGATTTTGCACCTCCTTTCTCCTGTTTCGATCACATCGATACTCGTTTCGCATGCTTGTCGTCTCTTCACCGGTGCTTTTCGCTTGCCCGTTCCTTTGATGCTCAAACGCTTATTCAAGAGGCCATACCGCCAGACGGCATCATTGTTCAGGAAAACGAAGAAATCGCCTCGCTCGGATTGACGGGGTGCCGACATGATCTGGTACGCTTGTCTTTCTGGAACACGCGGGTAACCGTTGCCAACGTCTCAGCCTTAAAAGATGAAAATCTTATTGGCTATGCGATCCTGAAACGGGATGCCGGCGAATGGGAGGGGGACCGATTTGATCGCTGGCACATTTTTGAGGCTGTTTTCCGGAAATACATGCATGCGCACAATTGCCTACCGAACACGGGTTCCTATTCCGTGCGTATCGCCAACAGAAAATTTACCGCACACGGTGTCTTGTATTGTCAGCAGAACGGCTTAAACAAAGCCTGCGCACACGTTGCGCTTCGCTCGTTGCTTTCAAGACTCGTTCTCGAGCACGACATTTCTTACTCTGTTTTGAACACGCTCGCCCGAAAATGCCACGACAAGGCGACGCGCTATCTCCCCAAGAATGGTTTAACCGTCCAGCAAATCCGATGCATTTTGCAATATTACAAAATCGGTTTCCGAGATGTCGATTATGCTGAACGAAGTCTAAAAGAACCTGACATCAGAAAAACGTACCCTTATCAAAAATATCTGTATTCCGGAATCGAATCGGGTGTCGGCGGACTTCTTGGATTCAGCATGGATGGCCCTCAAGCAACCGAAGGATGCCACATTATCCCTTTTTATGGACACACCTTTAATAAGGACACTTGGGCTCCTGATGCCGATGCGTCTTATTTCAATATCGGCGCAAATGTGGGATATATCCCCAGCGAAAGCTGGACCAGCAGTTTCTTGGGACATGATGACAATTTCGGCCCCAATTTTTGTATTCCGCGTCTATACGTGAACCCCGAAAATGTTCAATATGCCGTTGAACTTTTGCGGAACGGAGTACAGTATAACGGGATGGTTGCTGAGGCGCTTGCATTGCAATTGCTCTATTCGCTGTATCCGCATCTCGACGCGAACAGCACATGGCAGAAACGGCTGGCGCGGCATGTGCAAGAGCAGAAAGTCGTTCTTCGGGCGTTCTGTATACCCCAAACCCAGTACCTTGAGCATTTACGGCTCATTCACGACTGGGAAAACAACACCGAGCGGACAGAGATGCTCGATACTCTCAGATACACGTTGCCTCCAGTGGTGTGGGTTGTTGAATTTTCTATCCCGCAGCTGTTTCCTGCCAACGAGCGAAAACTCGGTGAAATTATTTTGGACGCCTGTTGTTCTCCCTATGACCTTTTCACGCCTTTCATTATCGCACGGCTCCCTGGAAATTATTTGGTGCTGACCGATAAGAAGAGCTTATCATACGAACGTATTGCCAGTCATTTACAGTCGCATGTTGAAGTGATGCGACAGAACGATTAAGGAGTCTGCCATGAGTCGAACGACGCGCGTTATCGCTATTGCCAACCAGAAGGGCGGCGTGGGGAAGACCACCACGGTGGTCAATCTGGCCGCCGCGCTGTCGGAGGCGAAAAAGACCGTGCTGGTCATTGACCTCGATCCTCAGGCCAACGCCACCAGCGGACTCGGCCTGCCGCGTCAGCAGGGCGCCAGCCTTTATCCCGTGTTGACCGGCACCGCCGACGTGGCGGACATCATTCAGGGTACGCCGTACGAAGGGATCAACATCATCCCTGCGGAGCTGGACCTCGCGGGCGCGGAGATCGAGATCGCGCGGCAGGAGAACCACCTCGCCGTTGTGCGGAACGTGCTCGACCGCGTGCTCACCGCGGGCGTGTTCGACTACGTGCTCATGGACTGCCCTCCCTCCCTCGGCATTCTCATGACCTCGTCGCTCGCAGCGGCCGATGCCGTCGTGGTCCCCATGCAGTGCGAATACTACGCCATGGAAGGGCTGAGCGTCATCATCTCCCTGATCGAGCAGTTGCGCGGCAACGGGGTGAACCCGGGGCTGGGGCTGGAGGGGATCCTGATGACCATGTTCGACGGCCGCACGCGGCTGGCGGCGGATGTGGTTGCAGAGGTGCGGGCGCATTTCGGCGACAAGGTGTATGAAACCGTGATCCCGCGCAACGTGCGCATCAGCGAGGCCCCGAGCTTCGGTCAGCCGGTGGTCTTCTACGATCCCTCCAGCAAGGGCGCTGAGGCGTACCGCGCCTTTGCCGCGGAGTTCGCGCGCCGCATTGCGGGGCGTATTGAGATGCGGGCAGAGCCCGCAATCTCAAAGGCTGTGAGGCTGTGAGGCTGTGAGGGTGTGAGGGTGTGAGGCTGTTAGACTGTGAGGCTGTGAGGCTGTGAGGCAATCGATCCCGATAGCGATACCGATAGCGATACCGATTTGGATGAAACCCTGAAACCAGAAACCCTGAAACCTTGAAACCTTGAAACCAGAAACATCGATAGCGATCCCGATAGCGATCCCGATCCCGACTAATAACGCACTAATGAACTAATGAACTAACGAACTAACGCACGGTTTTCAGGTTCACGATTTGAGCAGGGCGCGGCGTTGGCGGGGCGGCATCCCGAGCGCGTCGGCCACGGTTTCCAGTGCGGAGTCGGGGCGGGCGTCGAGGGTTTCGCGCAGCAGACGGAAGAGCAGGCGTTTCTCTGTGGAGGAGAGGATGTCGAAATTGTCCGAGTAGGCGCGGATCGCGAGCGCGCAGGCCTCGAAACGCGTGCGGGCCGCGCGTTCGGCTTTGTTGGCCGGCGCGCCGGAGTAGGGATAGACGCCGTCCGCCTGCCATTGGCTCAGCAGTTCGGCGGTCAGGGCTTCGCGGCGTTCGCGGAAATGCCGGCGCAGGATGTCGCGCGCCGCGTCCAGAAAAGCGCGCACCTCCGGGTGCATCTCTTCGAGGAGCAGCAGGTTCGCCTCATGCAAGTCGGCGAAGCGTTGCGAGACGAGGTAGGCGGTGTAGTTGAATCCGCTGCCGGGCCGCACTGCCGCGTCGGTCTCGTGCAGCGCGAAGCCGTCGGTGTTGCAGAAGACCACCTTGCCGCGGCTCTGCTTGGTTTTCCACTCGATCACTTGCAGTTCGGCCTTGTTGCCTTCCGAGGACTTCAGGTGGTAGGTGCGGCAGGTGTGCTGGACGATGACCGGATTGACCAGCAGGCCTTGGAAATAGATGCGGACATTGGGGTAGGCCTTGAGATAGAGCGCGAAGTTCGAGGCGATCTGCTGGACGGCCCAGGCGGCATCGAGCAGCGAGCTGATCGCGTTGCGGACCTCGGTGATCATGACCTCCGTGCCGGTCGCCGGGCCCGGCGTTGCGGCTTCGACAAGCGTGAACAGGCTGGGGTCTGCCGCGGCGCCGCCCAACACGAACGAGCGCAGGCCGTCGGCGGTCTGGAAGGTCGTGCGCCATTCGACGCGGTTGCCGAGGCTGAAGGCCTTAAAGCGGCCCCTCCCCTTGCTGCCGTGCAGCACGCGCCCGGAGAGCGGCGTGCGCGCGGTGTCGCGTTTCCACGAGCCGCCGAGGTTTCCGAAGTGCCGATCCGCCTCCAGGGCGTTGATGCCGAGGCCGTCATCCGACACGCGGATGGCGTCGATCCCGCCGAGGGGGTTCTGGATCACATCGATCTTCACATCGAACGCGTCCGCATCCAGCGCGTTCCAGACGAGTTCGCTCAGCGCCTGGATGGGCGAGGCGGTGCATAGCGAGGAGATGTGGTCCTTTTGGGCCAGAACGCGAATGTCTCTCACAACAGGATCCCTTTCTTTTCCGGTCGCGCGCGTTACGGTTTGCCGATGCGGTAAAGCCGGGTACGCGTGCGGATGACCAGTGAATCGCCGACCACGGCGGGCGAGGCCATGCACCCTTCGGTCAGGCGGTTGGTGGCCACCAGATTGAACGTGTCGCCAAGCGCGGCCACCGAACCGATGCCGGTGGTGTTGAAAAGGTAAAGATGGCCGTCCGCGGCAACGGGCGAGGCCATGTGCTGTCCGGGTACGGTGTGGGACCAGCGCTCCGCGCCGGTGTCGGCCTCAAGGCAGCTCAGCCGCGAGGCGGTGAGGGTATAGAGGCGGTTGCCGAGGAGCAGGGGCGAAGGCATGTTCGGCACGTTGCGGGAGGTCTGCCAGACCACCGCCGAGGCGGTGGCGTCGCCTGCGGCCCCTTCGGGACGGATGCAGAGCATCAGCGGCTTGACCGTGCCGTTGCAGATGACGAGCAGGCCGTTGTGGAAGACCGGCCGGGGGATGACCGACCAGCCGCCGTAGCGCACGTTCCAGAGCTCGTTGCCGGACGCGGGGTCATACGCGCGCACGCCGTAGGGGCCGGGGCTGATGAGCTGTTCCCGTCCGGCCACGCGGATCACCAGCGGTATGCAGGACGAGTGCGTGTAGGCCGGGATCTTTCCGTCGGGGAAGGTGCGGTCCGTGCGCCAGAGCGTCCGGCCGGTGTGTTTGTCGAGCGCGATCACATAGCGCACGTCATCGGCCTGCCCGTCGCAGGTGAGGATCAGGCGGTCGTCGTGAAGGATCGGCGAGCTGGCGACGCCGACATCGAAATAGCGCACCGGCAGGTCGCGCCGCTCCCAGAGGGTCTCCCCGGTCTCGGCCGAGAGGCAGGCGGTGCCGACTTTTCCGAAGGTGACATAGACGCGGCCCTGCTCCAAAACCGGGGTGGGGGTTGCGAAGCTGTTGAGGTTGTGGCAGGGCTCCGGTTCGTCGCAGGTGTACAGCACGCGGTCGCGCAGCACGGCGCCGGTGGCGAGGTCGACGCACACCACATGGCGCCGCCGCCCTTTGTCGGTGGCGCTGGTCAGCCAGACGCGGTTCTCCGCGACCACCGGCGACGAGTGGCCGAGGCCCGGCAGGCGGGTCATCCAGCGCACATTTTGCGTTTCGCTCCAGAAGCGCGGCAGGTTGCGGGCAGAGGCGATTCCCTGTCCGGCGGGTCCGCGGAACTGGGGCCAGTCAGCCGCGTCCGGTCCGGCAAAGGCTGCGAAGGCCGCCGCGACCCAGCAGCAGAGTGCGGAAAGAAGGGCGCGCGGCATCTGGCAAGGCGTACAGCACATACGCGAACTATACGAAAAAAGGAGGGGTGCTGTCCACGCGCGAAAATCCGGGTTTACTTTTTGCGAATCTGTGCGATACTGGTCTGCGTTTTGAGGGGGCGACTGGTTTCGACGGGGCACGTGAAAATCCGGTTGCGCGCCGAGGGCTCCTGTTGGCCTCGTAAAAAAACAGGAAAAAACCTAAACGCGAACGATAACTTCGCTCTCGCGGCCTAATTATTAGGCCCGACGTGGAACCGCCGATGTCTGCTGAGCGGGGAAGCGACGACGAGCAGACCCTGCCGGGGGCCGAGTAGCCGGGCGCCCGTGTCTTGACGAATCGTGGTTGCTGGTCTTCGGGTAAGCCTGTCCGCCGGCCTTCCCGATGATGAGACTGAAAGACGGGACACGCGCGTAGAGACGGGATGGAAGCTGTTTCGGACGGGAGTTCGATTCTCCCCGCCTCCAGCTGAGTTTATCCGAGCAGACTGGCTGGAAATGAAAGCGCGGGTAGCGGAATACAACGAGCACAATCCCGACCGACCAATCAAAGGCCTTGCCGATGCAAAGCTTCTGAAAATTGCGGCGGCATTCAAGTTCGTCCTACGGGTCAAGTCGGCTCAAAACTGGGATTTTAGGTTGTATAATCTGCGTTCTTCGTCTGCCGCCTACAATGTGTTTTGGCGCATAGTTGAGGATTCGCCTGAAAAAGAGCATTTCTTTGTTTTGCCGATGGATTCTGATTTCCATGCGATATGTGAGCCTTTAGATATTTCACAGGGATCGGTAAGTCGCACACCAGTCCATCCGAGGGATGTGTTCTGTGAGGCGGTCAGATATCGTGCTTACGCAATCATAGTTGCTCACAATCATCCATCGGGCGATCTAGAACCAAGCAAAGAGGACATCGAAATAACCGAACGTCTGATAGAAACCGGCAAGTTGCTCGGTATTCACCTGTTGGATCACCTAGTTCTTGGTTCGCCTAGGTCGGTTAAAAAAGATGGTTTCGTGTCTATTCGGAATCTTGCGATTCTCAAATTCTAAATGAAAAAGTGGAAAGTCACGATAATGCATTCGAGTTCCTAATATGGCAAATGAATTCCAAATGCGCGTAAATGCCGAGGGAGTAGTTTCCCTCTTGCGAGCCAATCTCATTGATCGGTATAAAGATTGCTTTTGCATCATCCAGGAACTTCTGCAAAACGCTGATGATGCAAAGGCTTCTCGTGTGCATTTTGGGATTTCTGAAGGCTTGAGTGTTGAGCATCCGTTGGGGCGGTTGCCTGCATTGTTTATCATCAATGATGGCCCTGTCTCGCCCTCTAACCTTTCCTCAATTTACACAATTGCGGCGGGCGACAAGGGTAATGAAAAAGACAAGATAGGTAAGTTTGGGCTTGGCATGAAGAGCGTGTTCCATGTTTGTGAAGGCTTCTTCATGTTTGGAAATGCCTTGGATAGAGAGTTGGAGTTTCCGTATTTCTGCACTCCCTGGACTGAGGAATACCATGAGGATTGGTATGTTGGGTGGGATGCCGCTAAGCAATCGATGGATAAAGCTGTACGCGAGCGCATCAAGGATATTGTTGCAGATTGGGATCGCTGGTTCTGCGTTTGGCTCCCCTTGAGAAGCGAATCGTTGCATGTGGGGAATCAAACGAGACCCATTATTCAAATGTATCCAACAGATGCAGACCTCGACGATTTCACCGGATTGGAAAATGCATCACGTGCGGCACACATGCTTCCATTGTTGAGGCATGTTGCTCATCTGTCATTTGCAGATCGTCATGGGGCATTGAGAAGATTCGTCCTTGATGGGACCTCCCGCATGACAGGAGGAACCGGACGTTTTTCTGGAAATGTTCAAGTTGAGGGACAAGGCCTTGTGCCATTTCGGTATTCGGGCGTTGAGAAGAAGATAGAAGACGGTGTGTTCGCGCATATGAAATCGTTACGGTGCTGGCCTGAGAATACCAGGTTTGTGCGCGGAGAAGGACTGAAGAGCTTTCCGGACAAAACGGATTCCCATGTTGCCGTATGCTTCTTGTCCGAGGCTTCAGAGTCTCCATCGTTGACTGTTTCGCCTTGTGTTTATCTTCCTCTAAGTGAGGTTCGCGATAACCAGCCAAAGTACACCAAGTTTCAGATTGGTGGTGGAAGCACCGTAACAATTGATCTGCATGGAAGCTTGTTCGTCGATGCGGGCAGGCAGGCATTTTCTATCAGTGAATCGCTTGGCCGAGATCCTATAACAGAAACCGAGTTGCGCGCGGAATGGAATCGGCGAATCTATGAAGATGGCATACTTCCACTAATTGTCCCGGAGCTATATTCGATTTTACAAGAATGGGACGAAGAAACCGCCAGTGCGGTTATGGGCGCAATCAATGACGTTCCATTTTTCAAGAGATGGGTTGCCAATGCATGTCGAACCGAAGGACTTGCACTGGAACTGAAAGCAGACGGATACAAGTGGTCTCGGATCGGCAGCGAGGATGCCGTTTTTGCAATTGATCCACCCAGAAGCCCGATTGTCCGTAAAGTTATAATAACGGCGTTGCCCAATGATGCACATGTAATTGACGGCTCCGCTGGTAAATTGCTAAAGCCAGGAGCATTGAAATCGGAATTTACGCCTGAAATCTGTGTGCTCATGTTGCGAGCTATTGTTGCCCTTGACTCAAAGGAGTCAGACAATGAGGTGCTACGACAGTTTGCACAAACATGCGCGGCCAAGCTTGACTTTGGAAGCTTGGATGACGAGTTGCGTAATGCGCCAATTTGGAAAGCGAGTGATGGGCGCTATAGTTACAATGAGTTGTATGAGTTGTTGCGGCATCATAGGCTGTATTGTCACGCCGAGGGGGATTTACGAAAAGTCTTTCTATCTGCCGTTGAATGCTCTCCCATTCAAGTAAATGAACCGCTTGTTAAGGCATTGGGGCTGGATGTTCCTGACTTCACTTACGATTTTATACTTGATGTCTTACAGGATGGCCCCAAGCTCCGCGATGTAGATTCTAGGCGACAGTTGCTTGAACGGCTACTGCACATAAACCATGTACACGGCGACCCTAAATGGGTCAAGGCCTGTCGATATCTAGTGCATGGCGAGATGCGGCTTCTTGAGTGCATGGAACCTCTTTTTATGCCTGTGGATGGCGACTATCATGAATTTTCAGAGAAGATTGTTGATGTACTTTCTCACCACAAGTATGGAGCGCCATGCAAGGTGCCAAGAGCCATAACAGAAATTCTCGACAGACCGAGGCAGGCAGAGCTCAATCTTCCGCTTTCAACTGCCGAAGGTCTTGTATGCGCTCTTGCCGAAGCAGGAGATCTGACAAATGATGGCTTTCTTGCCGATGACTGGCGTCTATTAGTCATGATGGTGCAGAATCCGTTTGAGCAGCCAAATGTTGTAAACGCACTGCGCAGCATCCCGATATATCCTACCGAGTCTGGACAGTTTGCCGCACTAACCGGCTTATCTTTCTATGAAGGAGACTATTCCATAGCTCCGCAGTTGCGCCCGTTTATACGCATACTTAAAATTGATGGTGACGAACGCCTTATGGGGCGAATGCGAAGACTGGCAAACAAGTGGAATCCCAATGCCTGTATTGAGACGGCTGACAGATATCTAACCGATGCAACGGACTTCGCATCTATTGTTGTTGATGCTCTTAATGTGGCAGAGTACATCAGTACTTCTGTTGCAGATATTCTTCGCAACAAAGAATGGGTGAGCATGACCGATGGCCGATACTTGTCGCCAGTTTCTATTTTGAAGTTGCCGTGTGTGTCAGGGATGGTTCCTGGGTGCGAAACAACATCTGAAGTCGCTGATTCTACCGCTGTAAAAGCCATTAGTAAGCATGGACTATTCCTTGGTCAGCAGTCTTCAGTAAAACGCATTGTTGAGGCTATGGCGAACGTGCCAGATGGAAGATTCGCATTGGGAGAATTCAAGGACGGTTCAGGAGCACGAATCCACATAGAAATCGAGGACTTGTTCAACGTGTTCCCAGAAAGCATAGATGAGACGCTTCCTGCGATGGGTGTGTTGCGATGTCTGCGAAATAATCATGTTGCATTCAAGGAATATTTGCCAAAGTTGATGAACCGACTCCCTGTAGAGGCGATGGTTTCGGTTCTTTCCGTCCTTACAGACAGAATGGAGGAAGGCAATATTGATATAGGCTCATGTTGGAATTTTCTTATTCCTTATCTCAATGAAGCAGCACGTCGGTCTGATTTCATTACATCAATTATGCCCAGTCTACGCTTCCGCAACAGAAATGGATCATTGAAAAAGCCTGGGGATTTGTGTGTAGGGGTGTCAGGCGTTCCGGATCGTTTTATTCTGGATGATAAATATCTTTGCGCCACAGATTTCCTTAACTGCATTGAGGCAACGGCAAATAGCCGAAAGTCGGAGGGACGGGAGAAACAAACAACACTTCGCGAATACTTTTCTGGATGGCCGACCGAGTTTGATGACAGGATTGGCGGCTTTATCGCATGCTGCACAGATCAATCTGAAGAACTAGAGCTTGTCAAGTCTCGATACGGATTCGGCAGTCGAAACATTGCGGAGTCTCGTAACAGTATCGCAAGCTCTCTAAACACGTATCTTGCAAACCAGCATTGTTATATATTGGCGACTCCAGATGAGCAAATTAATGTCATCGCAATTAACGGCGATGTCATGTCTGTCTCCGTAACGCCCCTTACAAGTGCGTCTGACTTGTTTTGCGGACAATTCAACACTTGTGAATTGGTAAAAAATACAGCCTTGTGGTATATGGGGAACCCGCCAAAGCCAGACGAGGCTCGGTCACTCATTTTACGTCTTCGCAAACTTGATCTTGAGGTCTCTTCCTCGCTCTCTCCGAAGAAACTTGATGAACTTCTTGCGAATACGCTCTCATCGATTATCCAAGTATATGGATTCACTGGCTCAAATGTCGAGGCCTATTGGGAGTCATTGAAGAATGTTGAGCAGTTGGATGTGCGGGTCACGAAATCCGTCATTCTACAGTCTCTTGATATGTATTTGCCTCAGATTCGCTGTAAAAACGAGAAACTAAAAGAAACGTTCAGAAAAAGCAGCCAGCTTCAATATGGAGAAGAACAGGCACGCCTCAATGGTGATCGGCAGCAGGAAACCGCATATCGCGAGGAGCGGATGGAGCTGCATAGACAACTAGAGGCAATGATCACACAAGACGTTGGGTTGCAGGATTCCATCCTTGACGCACTTCGTGATCGCGTCCGTGGGTTTAGCTATAACATTGACTCTATACTCTTTGAACTTTTTCAGAATGCAGACGATGCATGTGAAGAAATGTGTCAGTTGTGTGGCGGCGTGGCAATCAGCATGCCTAATCGGTTTGATGTCTGGTTTGACGGGCACAATCTGATTGTTGCCCACTGGGGGCGTCCGATCAATCAAGCGAAGGTAGGGGCTGAGGCCAACCCAAAATTTGACGAATACCGTGTAGATCTCCAGAAGATGATCCTTCTGTCGCAATCCGGTAAGGAAATTGAGGGCGTTCAGACCAAGGGCCTCTATGGGCTCGGATTTAAGAGCGTGTTCCTTGTTTGCGACACACCATGTGTTCTTAGCGGTAAGCTGCGATTTAAGATTGTAGGCGGGCTTTTGCCTGAGCCGCTTGACGAAGAGGAAGACTCGATGGTTCGCGACTTCACGCGAGAATTCGAGGATGTGCCATCTGGTGTAAAACCAACTGTTTTTATTTTGCCGCTTCGTAAAGAAGTCAGAGACGAAGTTTCAAAGGCTGTCCGTCACTTCGCGCATGAGATAGATGTCCTCGGCATCTTTTCACGACGCATACGTAAGATTATCGTTAGGGAATCGAATAACTCGGTGACGGCGATTGATTTAAGCGGTGAGACCGATGCGTTACATGATGTAAGAACATGTGGCGAGAATAATAACTATTTCCGAATTGACACCGAAGAGGCAACGTTGCTTACTGCTGCGAAAGATGGGCTTCCAGCACCGCTGACTCCAGATGTTGCCACATACTGGGCAACCTGTCCAACTTCGGTTAAAGCAGGACTTGGCGTGGCAATCAATGCGAATCTCAAACTTGACACAGGCAGACTTTTCCTAGACCCTAAATCTGTTAAGAACGGTGAACTTCTAGCTCGAACAGCAAATGCTTTGTACGCGAAGCTTTCAAACTGGATAAAAACGATTCAGCCAGATAATAGATATGACGCCCTAGACGCGCTGTTCTTTGCTTTTACCGGAGGCGAAGCATATACAAATTGGGATTCAAGTCACGCCGATGCCAAGGCAATGCTCGATGTCTTATGGGGTAACAATGGCGCATATCGACGCTTCCTCGAAACATACGCGGCTGTTCCTTCGGGATTGACTGGTGAGTATCGCAAACTTTGCGTCCTGACTGATATTGAATGGATGGTTGATAAAGACATAATGGCTAGTGGCCTAATCGGCATGTGTGATACATTTAGGTTCAAGCCGGGGAATGTGGTGGCGAAGGAACGGTTCTGGAATATCGGGCAGGTCTTTTTCCCGGAGACCATACGTAGAATTCCGTCTTATGATATTGTCAGGTTGCTTTCGGATCTAGCAGCGCAGAATGTAGTATTGTCCCCAATGTGGTGCAATGTCAATGCCGAACGCCTGTGTGCATTGGTTAAGCCGCAAATGGAACGGCAGGATATTCGTGACATCCTACGTAGATTTGAGTTTGAAACTTTAATAGGCTCTGGATGTAAAGCCTGCAAATTGTTGATAGCGGATGATGAAGATGAACAAGGCCGTGCCATGTTCTTACCGGGTACAAATGTTTTGTCGCATGAATATGGAAATGAGGCTCGAAAGTTGGTGAAACTGTTTCGTTGCGAAGATTACATGAGTGCTGAAGAACTTGCCAACTTCGCTCTGACGGCAGCGACAAAAGAACAACGAGTAGCATTGTTGAAGTTCCTGGCTGAAGGTCAACCGACAGAGGCGTTCCTAAAGGTCTTGAGGAACAAATTAGGTTCAAGTTGGCTCAAAGATTGGCAGAACTATTTTGACGAAGACAGTTTGGGCATAAGAGGGAAAACAAAAATTGTTATTGCATTGTCTCAAAAGGATGACGATAACGATTTTCTTGAACAGATGAAGTTGTGCTTGTCCTTGTCGCCAGAGTTTGTGCAGCCCGCCGATTCATCATTGCAATCCACGCAAATCCATGATCTTCCATCGTTTTCGGATGTTCGCAATTGGTGGGTTGAGAATAGCGCAGAATGGATAGAAAAATACAATGATGAAGCGTATGGTCGTCCTACTGTTGAGCCGTTGATTTTCGACATCAAAACCAGAGAGTCGCGATCTGCATGGATGGAGGTTTTGTTGCTTGGAGCAGCACATCGCATCGGATTCAAACTTTGTCAACACAAAGGTTTTATCGGATTCCTTAAACGTAAAGGATGGTGGGATGAGTATTGCGAACACGAGGTTTCTCCAAGGCGCTGGATGGAAACACTTGATCAATGCCTCGACGAAGAAGAGTTCAGTTCTGGCGAATATAGATATTGGTTCAGCCTGTTCTTAAGAATTTACCAGTTCGCAAAGCATCTGGAAACGTATGTTCAGCTCTTCGCGACATGGAATGATGCTGAGGATTGTAAAAAATGCGATCTTGCGGCAATAAAAGAGAATTCTAAATTGCGTGGAACGGGCATCGATGCCCCGGGGTTGCAATACGCTCTTGGACAAGGGACAGGGCTGGCATTTGTCTATCGTGAGATGGTGCGTAGAGGTGCCATCCGTAACCCGCTGTTGCACAGATTTTGCTTCGTGCCATATCCAAGTGTTTCAGAATTCGGTTTGTGCATAAGAGACAGCGAGGCTATATTCGACAAGGCTGTGCATGAGCTAGGCCGTGAGGATGCAACATTTGGACTTACCTTCGACATCGCAATTACATCTTATATTCGGAGCAGGAGGTAATCTATGTTCGTTAAAGATTCCAACGTAAGACATAAGAAGCACGGCATAGGTGTAGTTCTCGCTGATCTTGGCGATTCTGTTCTTGTTCGGTTTGAGACAGAAATCCAAAGCTGTCTACCATCTGACCTTGAACAAGTAGCTGGTGTGCGTGAATTGATTAAGTCCGGGAAACATGACTCCCTTGATCGTCTGCTTGTGCGTTTGCAAGCGTTGTGCATCAAGTCGGTCAATGATCAATGGGGTGTGTTTGCTCGCTCGAAAATTGACCTGCTTCCACATCAGCTTTGGGTTTGTCGGCAGGCGAGGATGAAAGACCCCTGTCGGCTGATGATAGCGGATGATGTTGGACTAGGCAAAACGATTGAAGCTGGCTTGATTCTGTCTTCAATGTTTGCGGCTAAAAGGTTGCGACGTCTATTGATTTTAGTTCCGGCTTCCCTCGTGGAACAGTGGCAAGCCCGAATGAAAGATATGTTTGACATTCGGGCGCAAGTCTATTCGAGCGAGATTGACACGCCAAAAAATCGCTTCTGGGAAGTTTCCGATTGCGTTGTAGCTTCGCTTGATACGCTCAAGATGGATAACCCAGGTAGAAAGGAGCGATTCTTTTCTGCGGCACCGTGGGACTTGGTGGTTGTTGATGAAGCTCATCACCTTAACAATGAGAAGAAAATCGGTGCTACTCAAGGCTATGCGCTGATTGAGTCTATGGAAGAGCAGGAAAAATTCCGTGACCTGCTGTTTTTCACCGGGACACCTCACAAGGGGAAGAACTTTAGCTTTCTCAGCTTGATGAAACTGCTTGCACCTAAAGAGTTTAATCCAGATGGTGCGATGGAGCTACAGCTCGGCAGACTTAAAAACTATATGGTTCGCAACAACAAATACAATGTTACGGATTTGCAGGGCAATAGGCTGTTTCAAGTTCCCATTGTAAAATCAATGACTTATTCTTACACACCGGAGGAAAGCGAATTCTACGGTAAATTGACCGAGTTTATTGAAAGTGGAATGGCGTATGCAGGATCGTTGAACCGAGAAACTGGCAGCATCGTCATGTTTGTACTCATTACGATGCAAAAACTGGCGTCAAGCTCCGTTGCTGCAATATCCAACGCATTGAAAAAAAGGATTCAGCGTTTTGAGGACGCTAAAGTCGAACGGAGAAGGCTTGAGTCGCAACTCAAGGAACTTGCTGAAATGGAGGATGAGTTTGAGCTTGATAGAAAGGCCAGACTTGAGGAGCGTCTTTTCGAGCTGTCCTCATTTGTGCAGATCGGCGAGAATGAGCAAGGCGCTCTCAAGGAGCTGTTGTCATTGGCTGAACGAATCACGGAGGAAACCAAACTTAAGACAATAATGGCTACGATTGGGGCCGACTATCCATCGGAGCCAATAGTATTCTTTACGGAGTACAAGGCAACACAGTCGGCAATGATGAGTGCCCTAATGGCAAAGTATGGTCCAGATTGTGTGACATTCATCAACGGCGATGAGCGCCTCGATGGTGTAACAATGCCGAATGGTAGTAAGAGCAATTTGTGCGTATCCCGTTTCGATGCCAAGGATGCATTCAACAATGGCAAATTCAGGTTTATCGTCTCGACTGAAGCGGCAGGCGAGGGAATCGACTTGCAGGAAAATTGTCATGTTCTATTCCATGTCGATCTTCCTTGGAACCCTATGCGTTTGCATCAGCGCGTCGGTCGATTGAATCGTTATGGGCAAACACATCGAGTGGAGGTACGTAGCTTTAGAAATCCCGACACTGTAGAATCCCGGATTTGGGATAAGCTGAATGACAAATTAGAGAAAATCAATCTGGCCTTTGGCGCTGTCATGGAGCAAAAAGAAGATATGTTTCAGCTTGTCCTTGGCATGGCGTCTCAGAAGGACATTCAAGGTCTGTTCGCCAACGCTCCAAGAAATGCAGATGAAGAAACGCTCTCTATGTGGTTTGATGCCAAAGCAGGGACAATAGGTGGCAAAGATGTTGTGAAGACGGTTCAACAGGTGTTCGGCAACGCAGCCAGATTTGACTATCACCAAGTATCCCAAACGCTACCTCGTGTCGATTTGCAGGATCTCATTCCATTTTGGAAAAACCTCCTGGCCGTAAAGGAAAGGAGATTGTCCACAGATGGTGATTTACTGACATTCAACACTCCTGACGATTGGAAGGGTTTTGGCATTCTTCGCAAATATGAAGCGATGCAGTTTACTAGAAAGCCCAAAGACAAGAACAAGATATTAGGTGCGGGACACAGAATTTTTGACATGGGTGTTGCAGATGCAATTGCTTTTAGAGATGCAATAGCGGTAGCGGGTGGAATAGAAAGCGACTATCTTGTATATTCTGTCTGTGATAAAGTCACTGATGGCATAAAGGAAAAAGGTGTGCGCACGTATGCCTGTGAGATTTCGCGTTCTGGTTCAATTCATGTTCTTGCTGATTGGGAGTTTCTTATTGTTCTTAACAAGCTCAAGCCATCTGATAGTGAATGTAAAAATGACCGGTCTTTCGATGACGAAGTGTTCAATCGATGCGAACAGGCTATTGTTGACCATGTCATGGCTGACGAATTCTCGCCGAAGGTGCCTGTTGTGACATTGACAGGCGCATTAATTCAAGGGCGAACGAATTAGAAAGGAAATTTTATGGTTGAAGATACACCAATAGACTCTTCGACAGTCTCATCCACAAACGAGTACAAGACACTACCTCGTCATGTCATGGACTTTATTAAATCCATTGACAATGATGGGACAATCCTTGTCGTAACGGATTTCGGCAAGGGGAACTTTAGCCACGGAGCTTTGTTCTCAGAGTTGAGCGAGTTTCTTCTGACGGAAACACATCACATGAAGGTGCGAGTTGGTGGCAATTCGTATCGCTTTGCGGGAGAACTCATTTACAATCTCCTTGAACACAAGATGTCTAATTGCCGCCGTTTCGAGTTCTTTAGGACAGCGGTAGAGGAAGATGCTGATTCAGACGACAATTGGATGCAAAAAATTTGTGAGGCTGCAACGGTTCGTTTCATGCGCGATTATAAATTTGACATAGCGTCTGATTTCATTCGGTATGTCGACAAGTATGACATTAGGGGCTCTGGTGCCGGGATGAACTACGAGGCAAAGACCGTGACGGTTTATGGCTGCGGCAAGCCGATGTTGGGTGCTCAAAGCATGGTGATAGTTCCGTCAATGATGTCAAAGGATGATCCAGGGGAAATCCTCAAAGATGGAACGAAGGTGTTGCGCATCAACCCTGAACTTGGTTTGCGAGGTTCAATGGCCGTCCTATGGGTTAGAAATGAGCAATCTGGGTTTATCCATGATGGTGAATTTAGCAGATTCAACGATTCGGATAAAGGCGCTTGGGCAATTGCCGATGTTATGATGGTAAAAGGCTATGGGGACGTTCCGCCTGCGACACACGCACTATACGGTGATGCAGTGTCAAATCTTGCACCTAACCAAAGGAGATTATTCGCGGATGCTGGACTTGTCTGCCATCATCTTATCAGATCGTATGAGGAGGTAGATGAGGAGCATCGGCGATATATGAGACTCCGCGAGAGCCTTAAGGAAAAGATTGAAAACGGCGAATCATTGGATGATGAATTGCTGACCACGGAGTAGTTGTCATGAAAGTCGCCGTCATATCATTCTCGTTCAAAAGAGGAATCCCGGACGATCCGACTGGGAATGGCGGTGGTTTTGTGTTCGATTGCCGAGCCATGCCTAATCCATTCTGGGACGAGACTTTACGTGGTTACACGGGACGCGACAAGCCCGTCTGTGACTTCTTCGCCCGTTCCCCAGAGACGGTCGAGCCATTCCTTGAGGCGACTGAGACGCTTGTCCGCCAATCGATAGAGCAATATAGGCGGGATGGCCGCGATCATCTACAGGTGGCTTTCGGCTGCACCGGTGGTCAGCACCGATCAGTGTACTTCGCAGAGCGCCTAGCAAAACGTCTTGCTATAATAGACGGGATCGAAGTCGAGATTGTGCATTCAGCAAAACCTTATTGGAAGACAGAAACAGGAGGGAACGAGCAATGAGTTCCGAAAAGTACATTCCGCCGTACAAGGTGAGCGGCAAGGCGATGAATCTGATTGCCGAGATCGCCGCCGCCATCGAACGGTACAGGATCATCCTCGAAGGCCCGGACGGCGTCCGGCTTCGCAAGATCAACCACATTCGCACGATTCGCGGCACAACGGCCATCGAGGGCAACACTCTCACCGAGGAGCAGATAACGGCCATCCTCGCCGGCAAGCGCGTGTCGGGGCCGCAGCGCGAGATTGACGAGGTCAAGGGCGCACACGCCGCCTACGAGGCGATAGAGTCGTTTAATCCGTATTCCATCGACGACCTCCTGAAAGCGCACGGCTTGATGACGAAGGGACTCGTCGACCGCCCCGGAAAGTTTCGGAACTGCAATGTCGGAGTGATGGACGGTGCCGGAAACGTCGTCCACATGGCTCCGCCTTTCGCCAACGTTCCCTCGCTCGTGAAAGACCTCTTCGCATGGCTTGCGGACAGCGAAGACCCCGTGCTGATCAAGAGCTGCGTGTTCCACTACGAGTTCGAGTTCATCCATCCGTTCCCGGACGGCAACGGACGCACCGGGCGGCTCTGGCAGACCGCGCTTCTCGGCTCCTGGCGCAACGAGTTCTACGGTGCGCCCGTCGAGAACATCGTCTGGGCGCACCAGCAGGAATACTACCAGGCAATCCGCGCCTCAACCGCCGCCGGCGAGTGCGGGCCGTTCATCGATTTCATGCTCGACAAGATTCTGCGGACGCTCAAGGCCAAGGGCCAGGCATACGAGATTGCCGCCGCAGAGACTGACAAGAAAACTAACAAGAAAACTATCGAGAAAACTAATAAGAAAACTGACCAGAAAATCCTGTCGATCATGAAGTCGATGCCAGATGTCACGTTGGCGGAACTGGCTAATGCGACGGGACTTTCCGTAGCTGGCGTGAGATGGAACATCCGCAAGCTGAAAGACGCCAACCTCATCCGCCGCGTCGGCCCGGACAAAGGCGGACATTGGGAGGTAGTCTGACCCGCCGCGTGGGGCGATACTCTGTGCCGCTGGCCGTGTTGTCTCACTTGGGATGTGCTGGAATCATCCGAAATCTCATCTGAAAGAAAGGAGCATGAAACCTTGAAAACAATGGGCGAAACAACTGAAACGGCTCTTGAAAAATAGAGGTCAGCGGTGGTGCGGCAGTCCCGAAAACCGACAGATGAGGTTATCTCAAAACAATGTTTCCCCTATTTTTCGGACACTGGGTTCGAGTTGCCCCACCTCCACCATTTTTCGCGCTTGCGCCGTGACGGGGGTTTGCGCTAACCTTATCCATCCGTGTTACGGAAAGGCGTTTTTACATGAAGAAGGATACCCACCCCAACTATGATGACGCGACGATCACGTGTGCCTGCGGCAATGTGATCAAGACGCGTTCCACCCGCAAAGAGATGAACGTCAACACCTGCTCGGCCTGTCATCCGTATTTCACCGGGCAGCAGACCATGCTCGACACCGAGGGTCGCGTTGACCAGTTCATGAAGCGGTACAGAATCAAGAAGGCTTAGTGCTTCGGGGTCGGGGCGGGCCGGGGGCGTTGCCGCGGGGCGGCAGTCGCAGTTCCTGGCCCGCCTTGTCTTTTGCCTATGCTGGACAAAGCCCACATCCTTCAGGCTCTCGGCCGGGTTCAGGCTGCGGAAGCGGCCCTCTCCGATCCCGCTGTTCTGGGGAATCCCAGGGTGTACCGGGAAAAGCTTCGTGAGCATGCGGCCCTGAAGCGTTTGGAGAGCGCGGCCAACGCCTATTTCAAGCTGTTGGACGAGCTGGAGGGCAACCGTGCGCTGGAGTCCGAGCCGGGGGGAGATCCGGAGTTGGCCGAACTGGCGCGGTCGGAAATCGCGCGGATCAGCGAACGGGTGCCCGAAGCCGAGCGCGAAGTGCTGGCCTGTCTGCTGCCGTCCGATCCGCGCGACGCCCGCAACGCGGTTTTCGAGATCCGCGCGGGAACCGGCGGTGAGGAGGCGGCGCTGTTCGCTGCGGTGCTGTTCCGCATGTATTCCAAATTCTGCGACGCGAAGGCGTGGAAGATCGCGGTTCTGGACGCGCACGCCACGGAGTTGGGCGGCTACAAAGAGATCGTGTTCACGGTGAGCGGCGAGGGGGCCTACGGCGCGTTCAAGTTCGAGAGCGGGGGCCACCGGGTGCAGCGCGTGCCGGAGACCGAGGCGCAGGGCCGCATCCACACCTCCGCCGCCACGGTCATTGTCTTCCCCGAAGCGGACGAGGCTGACGAGATTCCGCTTCCGGAGAGCGAGTTGAGGGTGGACATCTTCTGCGCGGGCGGGCATGGCGGTCAGGGCGTGAACACAACCTATTCGGCGATTCGCATCACCCACCTGCCGACCGGACTGGTCGCGCAGTGTCAGGACGAGCGGTCGCAGCACCGCAACAAAGAAAAGGCGCTCGCGGTGCTCAAGGCGCGGATTCTGGATCAGCGGCGTCAGGCCGAGGAGGCCGCGCTCGGGCAGACCCGGTTGGGTTTGCGGGGATCGGGGGACCGCAGCCAGCGCATCCGGACCTACAACTTCCCGCAGAACCGGATGACCGATCACCGCGTCAATCTGACGCTCTACAGTCTGGACCGGATCGTGGAGGGAGAACTCGGGCCCCTGTTGGACGCACTGCATGCGTATGATCTGGATCAGCGTCTGGCCCAAGAATCCGGGCTCCGGCCAGAGTAGCGGAGCGGCCTATTTTCCGGCCGCGACTTCCGCATCCGGCGGCGCGAGCCTGCGCCGTCGCACAAACGCGCGGTGGGCCGCCAACAACATCAGCAGTACCAGAAAAAAGACCGCGATACGCAGACGGGGGTCACGCAGGTAGGGCAGGATCGTCTCGCCGATGAACACCCCCAGTTGCAGAAACAGAAGGGACTGCACCACGGTGGAGAGAAAAACCAGCAGGAGAAAACGCGGGAACGGATACCGCACGGCTCCGGCCGCGGCATTGCTCACGGTGCGGGCTCCCGGTAGAAAACGCGAGACCACCACGGTTTTGATGGCGTGGTGGCGGAAGTAATCCTCCATCCACTCCAGACGCGACGGGGAGACCCAGCGCAGGCGGAACAGGAGCGAGGTCGCGTACCTCCCGATCAGATAGAGACCGATGTCACCGGACATCCCGCCCGCCGTCATGCAGGCGAAAGCAAACCCCCATCCCAAGTGACCCGTAGCCACCAGAAGGCTCACGCCGCATCGGGCGGCATCCTCGAGAAAGCAGGTCCCAGCCGTCACCAGCAAGGCTTGGAGCCAAAGGTGGCCGGCAAGGGGGGCGCATAATTCGACGAATACGGTTTCGGTCACATCAGCCTCGGCGCGCGCAATCCGACACGGGCCTCCCCGGAGGAATCGGCGCGTCACGTTTCCCCGGCCCCTGTGCCGGACGGGACGGGCATTCCGGAGTTTTTAGGAAAACCCGGGGCCAGTATGACACATCCCGCTTCGGGCTGGCAAGGAGGGGCAGAAAAAAAACGCAAAAAAGTGGTTTTCGGGCTTGCTTTGCGAGGCCTTTTCGGCGTATCCTTTGACTACAACGAAAGAATGGTCTTGTCTGGAAACAGAAGAACGGGTGTTTTTCTGTGGCCGGATAGGATTTTGAAGGTTTAGAGTCAATAACGAAGGAACACGATAGGAGGGTTTCTTAAATGAACCTGACTTCAAAGCGGATGATGATGGCGGCGGCATGCGCGGGGCTTTGCGCCTTTGCGTCTATGACGTTCGCGGGCGACCCGACAAAATGGTGGGTCTCCGATTCGTTCGAGGTCGCCGATGGCGGGGCCGCGGATCTCCCGATCTCACAGTACAAGCAGACGGTTACGGAAATCGTGGGAGGCGGGGGTGCAACGACAACCAACTTCCTCTGGGTTGCGGACGGATTGGACGCATCCAAGATCATCGCGACCAACTCCTACATTGGGCAGCCTTTTATCACCAACTCTGGGCTCAGGGAGTTGGTTCTGGAACTCGCGACCGAGGGCAGCACCCTCACGCGGCACGTGGACGGTAGTTCGACGGGCAAGGCGTTCACTGCATCAGCGCCGGTCTATGTCGACACGATGATCCAGTTCAGGCCGAGCGAGGACACGCCCACGATCGGAGATGACGTCAAGATTGCGGTCTACGTGAACGTCAACTCGAATCTGGTGGTTTACCATGGGATGGATGGGGCTGATCCTCCGACCAACAGTGTTGAGACAAAATTCATCAATCCTGATACATGGTACCGTCTGACTATTGAAATGACGGGGTATGATGAATGGACCCCGGCGTGTAAGGTTTATCTTAATAAGATACAACTGTCTCATGCGAACGCGCTTGAGGGTGGCTTCTTCCTGACTGCGGGTCCCGGCGGCACACTCAACGCCGTCGCTTTCCAGGGAACCGGTCTGGTGGATGACCTGGCGGTGGCGGACGACTCCGACGTGGTCTCTCCTGCTGCGGTTATGCTGACGGTGAATATCGTGGGTTCGGGATCCGTCTTGACCAACGGTGCGGCGGTCGCCAACGGCGGCGAGGTGCAGAGCGGAACGGCCATCGCGCCAACCCCCGATGACTGGCATCGGCTCCATGGCGTCACGGGTACTGAAGCGAGCTATGACGGCGATACCGGCATAGTGACCGCCAACCCGAATGCGAATGACCCGAGTGTCACGGTGACCTTCACGAATGTCACCGGTACCCTCGCCATGGGCGGAAAAGATGTTAGCGCCGAGAAGCTGGCGGCATGGGCCACTCAAAAGAATACTCCGGCGCTCACCGAAGCGCAGGTTTCGGCGAATGGCGCAGCGTGGTACGACGAGTACCTGCTGAACATTGCAAAGAATGACGGGGCCAGCACCATCGCGATCACCTCGATCTCCGTGGATGCAACGGAAGCGACCATTGAATTGGCAGCCTCTTC